>Ga0153981_1000315_pt1 | contig 13087 bp, 14 predicted proteins | sample TSGA065MetaG_FD_104714 | JGI IMG/M metagenome (GOLD analysis project Ga0153981, IMG submission 104714) | Attine ant fungus gardens microbial communities from Georgia, USA - TSGA065 MetaG | ecosystem: Host-associated > Fungi > Mycelium > Unclassified | place: USA: Georgia, Magnolia Springs State...
CGGGATCAGCCCCAGAATTTCATGCGCTTCGCCGGAATTGGAAATCAGGATAACGATGTCCTGCTTTGATACCATGCCCAGATCGCCGTGACTGGCTTCACCCGGGTGGACAAAAAATGCCGGAGTCCCGGTACTGGCAAATGTGGCGGCCATCTTGCGGCCAATATGACCCGATTTGCCCATACCCATCACGACGACTTTTCCGGTGCAACCGAAGATTTTTTCGCACGCACGGGTAAAATCACCGTTAATGTATTGATCTAACTGCTCAAGTCCTTCACGTTCTGTTTTCAGCACATCACGCCCGACGGCCTGGAAATCAAAGTCGGAGGCGAAGGTAAAGTTAGCCATAGTCAATTCCTGACAGAGTTCAGAAGGCGATGCTGTCCGGTAACAGGAACAGCACCGCCATATAGGCGATAAATCCGCACAGCAATAATGCTCCGGCCAGATGCCCGATCCGGTGTTTGCGCATCAGGCACAAACCGGAAAGCACCACGCTGACCGCCAGCATCACCCAGTAGTCGCGGTGAAACGCATCCGGGTTGAACGAACCCGGTGCCACCAGTGCGGGTAATCCCAGCACCAGGCAGGTGTTAAAAATATTGGCGCCGATGATATTGCCCAGCGCGATATCATCTTCACCTTTAATCGCACCGGCGATAAACGTTGCCAGTTCCGGCAGGCTGGTGCCGATAGCGATGACCGTCAGACCAATCACCAGTTCGCTCACGCCTAAATATCGTGCAATCACTGTACTGTTGTCGACAATCATGCCTGACGCCAGTGGCATGATAATAAAGCCCAATGCCAGCCACAGAAATGCCACAGTGTTGCTGCTGTCTTGCGGAAGTTCAGACATTTGCTCGTACGTCAGCGTGTCCAGCCCTTCTTTTTCAGCCGCCCGGGCGATTTTAATCACCAGCATCATAAATGCGGCGGCACTGGCCAGCAGTAAAACGCCATCGAGCCGGCTGAGTTCCCCGTCACTGAGCAGAAAACCGCACAGCGCTGTGACCAGTAACAATAGAGGGAGTTCGCGGCGTAATATATCAGAACGAACGGAAAGTGGATGAATCAGGGCGGCACCGCCCAAAATCAGAAGAATATTAATGATATTCGAACCAATTGCGTTTCCAACGGCCAAATCCATTTGATCGTTGATGGCGGCGGTGGTGGAAACCACCAGCTCAGGCAGTGATATGCCCACGCCGACGACGGTCATGCCAATCACCAGTGGCGGCATGCCCAGCGAGCGTGCCAGCACAGCGGCTCCGTACACCAGACGATCGGCGGCGTAAACAAGCAGTAACAGGCCGACAATCATCAGTACGATAGCGAGAAGCATGAAACATCCTTTATTGGGTATAATGCGAGGTTCGTCGCCTTGAAAGGCAGGCGATTCCTTCGTCAACATGAGCTAAGGCGACATTTTGTCTGAAAACGCGGCCAGCAGGTTCCTGTATGTTAGACGATGAAGGCTTTTAATTTAAAATGGTAATTCGTTGATTTTGACCGTCTGTGACGGAAAAGTAAATCGATGGCAACTTTGGTAACGAAAGCGGGGTAAGTTTTTGTAAAAATACCAAAGTTATACGACACCCCGTGAGGGTCAGACGTATTCTTAGCGAAAGTATTCCGAAGGGATAAACTGAATGAGTCAAAGCGAATCGAATCTGGTTGAGATCAAAGGCATGAGTTTCGTGCGCGGCGATCGTCCCATTTTCGAAGAGATAAACATGACCGTGCCGAAAGGCAAAGTCACCGCCATTATGGGGCCTTCGGGGATCGGTAAAACGACGCTCCTGCGTCTTATCGGCGGCCAGCTTACGCCGGATAAAGGTGAAATCTGGTTCGACGGAGACAACATTCCTGCGCTGTCACGCCGAAAGCTTTACGAATCACGCAAAAAAATGAGCATGCTGTTTCAGTCCGGTGCATTGTTTACCGATCTCAATGTGTTCGAAAATGTCGCGTTCCCGTTACGTGAGCACAGTAAATTACCGGAAGAACTGCTGCGCAGTACCGTGACCATGAAGCTCGAAGCCGTCGGGCTGCGTGGTGCCGGTGAACTGATGCCTGCGGAATTATCCGGCGGCATGGCGCGTCGTGTCGCGCTGGCGCGTGCCATTGCGCTTGACCCTGAACTCATCATGTTTGATGAGCCTTTCGTGGGGCAGGATCCGATCACGATGGGCGTGCTGGTCAAACTGATCGACGAGCTGAACCATGCGCTGGGCGTGACCTGTATTGTGGTTTCCCATGACGTACCTGAAGTGCTGAGCATTGCGGATTACGCGTATATTGTTGCAGCACAACATGTTATTGCTGAAGGAACGCCCGAGGAGCTGCAAAATAATCCTGATCCGCGGGTTCGTCAGTTCCTTGATGGTATTGCCGACGGACCGGTGCCTTTCCGTTTCCCTGCCGGTGATTACAAAACCGAGCTGCTCGGATGATGGAGTACCCATGTTAATTAAGGCATTAGCCTCAGTCGGGCGCAGCGGGATAAACACCTGTGCGTCCTTTGGCCGTGCCGGTTTAATGCTCTTCCGGGCATTAGTCGGTAAGCCGCAATTTGCCAAGCAATGGCCGCTGCTGATAAAGCAACTCTACAGCGTTGGCGTGCTTTCTCTGTTAATCATTCTGGTTTCCGGGTTGTTCATCGGCATGGTTCTGGGGTTGCAGGGATATCTTATTTTGACCACGTACAGCGCCGAAGCCAGTCTGGGCATGATGGTGGCGTTGTCGTTATTGCGTGAGCTTGGTCCGGTCGTGACCGCGCTGCTGTTTGCCGGGCGTGCGGGTTCTGCGTTAACCGCTGAACTGGGTCTGATGAAAGCCACTGAGCAAATATCCAGCCTGGAAATGATGGCGATTGATCCGCTGCGCCGCGTTGTGGCACCGCGCTTCTGGGCCGGTCTGATTTCCATGCCCCTGCTGACGGCGATTTTCGTTGCCGTCGGGATTTGGGGCGGTTCACTGGTTGGCGTGGACTGGAAGGGGATCGACAGCGGTTTCTTCTGGTCTGCGATGCAAACTGCCGTAGACTGGCGGACAGATTTGCTTAACTGCCTGATTAAAAGCCTTGTTTTCGCTATCACCGTGACCTGGATTGCGTTGTTCAATGGCTATGATGCGATCCCGACATCCGAAGGGATCAGCCGGGCAACGACACGTACTGTGGTGCATTCGTCACTGGCGGTGCTGGGATTGGATTTTGTGCTGACAGCACTGATGTTTGGAAATTAAACCATGCAAACGAAAAAGAGTGAGATTTGGGTTGGCGCATTTTTAATCATCGCGTTGATTGCGGTGGTCTTTTTGTGCCTGAAAGTGGCTGACATCCGTTCTATCGGTTCGGATCCGACTTACCGTATTTCTGCGGACTTCGACAATATCGGTGGCCTGAAAAGCGGCTCGCCGGTGAAAGTTGGCGGTGTGGTGATCGGTCGCGTCAGCAGCATTACGCTGGATAAAAATTATTCTCCGCGAGTGGAAATGGATATCGACCAGAAATACAACCAGATCCCAAGCACCAGTACGCTGGCTATCCGTACCTCGGGTTTACTGGGTGAACAATTCCTGGCGCTGAACATTGGATTTGAAGACCCGGAGATGGGAACGACTATCCTTAAAAACGGTGGCGTCATTCAGGACACGAAATCCGCACTGGTTCTCGAAGACCTGATTGGCCAGTTCCTTTATAAAAGCGGCGACGGCAAGGCTGACCCTGATGCAGCGGCTGCTCCGGCAGCAACTGAAGGGAATGCCGCACCTGCACCTGACGCTAATACGGCGCCACAGCCGGCTGCCCATTAAGAATTGCTATCACGGATTCTCCATAAAAGAGGAAAATAAGTATGTTTAAACGTTTAGTGATCGCTGCACTGCTGGTGGTTATGGCTCCGCTGGCCAATGCCGCTGTGGATAAAACCAATCCTTACAGCGTGATGAATGAAGCGGCGAATAAAACCTTCACCCGCCTGAAAACCGAACAGCCTAAAATCAAGCAGGATCCTAACTACCTGCGCCAGATCGTTCGTGATGAACTGCTGCCGTACGTGCAGATTAAATATGCCGGTGCGCTGGTATTAGGCCGCTATTACCAACAGGCAACGCCTGCACAACGTGACGCATACTTTGCGGCGTTCTCTGAATATTTGCAGCAGGCCTATGGTCAGGCACTGGCGATGTACAACGGCCAGAGCTACACCGTGCAGCCTGAACAGTCTTATGCGGACAAAGATATCATCGCTATCCGCGTCACCATCACCGATCCCAATGGCCGTCCGCCAGTACGTCTGGATTTCCAGTGGCGTAAAAACAGCCGCACCGGTGAATGGCAGGCATATGACATGATTGCAGAAGGCGTGAGCATGATTTCGACCAAACAGAACGAGTGGGCGGACATCCTGCGTCAGAAAGGCATCGATGGCCTGACTGCCCGTCTGAAACAAGCCGCTGCTCAGCCGATCACACTGGATAAGCAATAATGAGTGAAGCTCTGCGCTGGGAATCGCAGCCGCCGCGACTGACCTTGCAGGGTGAGTTGGATCGCGAAACGCTGGTGGCTTTTTGGGATGCGCGTAAAAAACTGATGTCCGGCGTGACCACTCTGGACGTGTCCGGGCTTGAACGCGTGGATTCTTCGGGCCTGGCGCTGTTAGTGCATCTGCGCGAAGAAGCCAGCCAGCAGGGGAGTGCGCTGACCATCGCAGGCATTACCGACCGGCTGCATACGCTGATTGCGTTATATAATCTTCAGGACATTATCCCGACTGACTCACTGGCAAATAAGTGAACAGTTACGGGAGGTTAGGCGGCGTGATGTAAATCGTTGCCTTAATGTCCACAAAGCCCCTGTGCGAAACTCTTCCTCAGGGGCTTTTTCGTGGTTTAAGATTTGGTCCGATCCCTATAAGATATCGGGCTGTTATGATTCTTCAGAAGAATAGATCCCTATGGAAACGAGTGAAATTAAAGAAGTGCTGATGAACGCGTTGGCACTGGATGAAGCCCACATTACTGGCGATGGCAGTCATTTTCAGGCCATTGTCGTTGGTGCGATGTTTGATGGCATGAGCCGCGTGAAAAAACAGCAGACCGTTTACGCCCCGCTGATGGAATACATCGCCGACAATCGAATTCATGCGCTGTCTATTAAGGCTTATACCCCGGAAGAATGGGCGCGTGACCGTAAACTGAGCGGTTTATAAGACTGCCGGAGCGCCGGCAGCTTCCTCGTATTTAATCAGAGTTGAAATTTAAGAGAGCAGTCATAATGGATAAATTTCGTGTACAGGGTGGGACTCGTCTGAGTGGCGAAGTTACTATCTCTGGTGCAAAAAATGCCGCACTTCCTATTTTGTTTGCCGCACTGCTTGCTGAGGAACCTGTTGAACTCCAGAACGTTCCTCACCTGAAAGACATCGATACCACTATCAAATTACTGAACCAGTTAGGCACCAAAATCGAACGCAACGGTTCTGTGTTCGTGGATGCCAGCGCGGTCAATGAGTTTTGTGCGCCGTATGATCTGGTGAAAACCATGCGTGCCTCCATCTGGGCTCTCGGTCCTTTGGTGGCGCGTTTTGGTCGTGGTGAAGTTTCCCTGCCGGGCGGCTGTGCGATCGGCGCGCGTCCTGTTGACCTGCACATTACCGGCCTGGAACAGCTCGGTGCGACTATTGTGCTGGAAGAAGGTTATGTAAAAGCATCCGTTGATGGCCGTCTGAAAGGCGCGCATATCGTGATGGACAAAGTCAGCGTGGGCGCCACCGTGACCATCATGAGCGCAGCGACCTTGGCGGAAGGCACGACCATTATCGAAAACGCCGCGCGTGAGCCGGAAATTGTCGATACCGCTAATTTCCTTAACACGCTGGGTGCAAAAATCACCGGTGCGGGTACCGATAAGATCACCATCGAAGGCGTCGCACGTCTGGGTGGCGGTGTTTACCGTGTTGTTCCTGACCGTATCGAAACCGGGACTTTCCTGGTTGCAGCGGCTATTTCCGGTGGCAAAATTACCTGCCGTGAAGCCCGTCCTGACACGCTGGATGCTGTACTCGCAAAACTGCGTGAAGCCGGTGCCGATATCGAAGTGGGCGAAGACTGGATCAGTCTCGACATGCATGGCAAACGCGCTAAAGCAGTCAACTTCCGCACTGCGCCGCATCCGGGCTTCCCGACTGATATGCAGGCACAATTCAGCCTGCTGAATCTGGTGGCGGAAGGTACCGGTGTGATTACCGAAACTATCTTCGAAAACCGCTTCATGCACATCCCTGAGCTTATCCGTATGGGCGCGCATGCTGAAATCGAAGGCAGCACCCTGATTTGCCACGGCGTTGAGAAACTGTCTGGCGCGCAGGTAATGGCGACGGATTTACGCGCGTCTGCCAGCCTGGTTCTGGCCGGTTGCATCGCAGAAGGCGTGACTGTCGTTGACCGTATTTATCACATCGATCGTGGCTACGAGCGCATCGAAGATAAACTGCGTCAACTCGGCGCTAAAATTGAGCGTTTCAAAGGCGAGTAAACTTTACGCCGCGCGCATTAAAAAAGCCGGAAGGGGAAACCTTTCCGGCTTTTTCTTTATTTGTTCAGAAGTTACGGCAATCAGTGTTCAGGATATTCCTGCACGGTAACCTGCAACGTAAGCTTCTGCCCGTTACGCATAATCTCAACCGGAATCACCGTACCAGGGCGGACTTCGGCTACCTGGTCCATGGTTTCGATGGCGGAAATCGCAGGCTTATTATTCACGTTAACAATTACATCGCTGACCTGCATTCCCGCATTCGCCGCCGGGCCGTTAGCGGTTACTTCGTTAACCACAATTCCCTGAATATGATCCAGCCCGTTGTTCGGCCCGTGCAGTGGCGAAACTTCACGCCCGCTGATGCCAATATACCCGCGAATGACGCGACCATCGCGGATGAGTTTGCCCATCACCTTGGTCGCCAGTGCAGTCGGGATGGCAAAGCCAATGCCTTCCGGGGTCGCGCCATCGTTGCTCTGGTCAAAGGACAGGGTATTGATCCCCATCAGCTCGCCCAGTGAGTTGACCAGCGCACCGCCGGAGTTGCCCTGGTTGATCGAAGCATCGGTTTGCAGGAAATTCTGACGGCCGGAAGGGCTGAGGCCAATACGGCCGGTGGCACTGATAATGCCCTGCGTCACGGTCTGGCCGAGGTTGTAAGGGTTCCCGATTGCCATGACCACATCGCCAACGTGCGGCGTTCTGCGCGGGTTAATCGGAATTACCGGCAAGTTGCCGGCGTTGATTTTGAGAACGGCCAGATCGGTCAGGCTGTCTGAACCCACCAGCAGGGCTTCAAAAACGCGGCCATCCTGCAGAGCAACTATAATCTGGTCGGCATTATTCACCACATGTTTGTTGGTGAGGATATAACCGTTGTCATTCATGATCACGCCGGAACCCAGCGTGCGGATCGCCAGCTCGTTTTGCGAACTGTTGCCCATATTACGGTTATAAACATTCACAACCGCAGGCGCTGCATGACGGACACCGCCGTTAAAGCTGACAGGCTGTTCGCTGTCCTGATTGAAATTACGGTTAAATATCGGTTCTGAGATGTTTTTACGCAACATAGGAACCGCCGCCAGCAAAATGCCAGCGACAATCAGGCCGATAACAGCAGATCTCAATAGCTTAACAAACATGGATATATGGGGTGCGAGAGGAAAAGTGACTGAAGGATAGCATGAGTTAATCGGACGCAGCAGCATCTGCATCCGATTTTCAACGCATTACGGCATGAATAAATAGATATTTTGACCTTTACGCAAAATACTCAGCGCGATCAGGTCGGGTTTGCTTTCGAGGATTTTGCGGAATGCCGCCAGATTCTCGAGAGGCTCACGGTTTACGCCGATAATGACATCGTCTTTCTCAAGGCCGATCTGATCCGCTGGCGTGCCTTTTTTCACGTCATCGACATGAACGCCTTTGGTGTTCTTATCGGCCGGGTCACTCAACGTGACGCCCTGAAGTGCCGGATTGAGTTTCTCAATGCTGACTTCCACCGCCGGGCTTTTATCCAGCGTGACGCTGACGGTCATTGGTTTGCCGTCGCGCAATAAACCGATTTGCATAGTGACGCCTGGCCCCGCGGTCCCGACTTTCGCCCGCAATTCAGCGAAACTGCTCAGGGTTTTGCCTTGCAGCGTCACCAGAACGTCACCGGATTTAATGCCCGCTTTCGCCGCAGCCGAATCAGGCAGAACTTCGTTGACGAAAGCCCCGCGCTGGCTGTCCAGCTTAAATGCCTGAGCCAGTTCTGGTGTCATTTCGCTGCCACGAATCCCCAGCAGACCGCGCTTCACTTCGCCGAATTCGATCAACTGATGACTGAGATTTTTGGCCATGTTAACCGGAATGGCAAAACCGATGCCGACGCTGCCGCCCTGCGAGGAAATAATGGCGGTGTTAATACCAATCAGTTCACCTTTCAGGTCAAGCAATGCGCCGCCGGAGTTACCGCGGTTAATCGAAGCATCTGTCTGGATAAAGTTTTCCAGCCCTTCAAGATTCAGGCCGCTGCGACCCAGCGCCGAAACAATGCCGGATGTGACGGTCTGGCCGAGGCCAAACGGGTTACCCACGGCAATCGCAAAATCGCCGACGCGAAGGTTATCGGAATCGGCCATCGTAATTTGGGTCAGATTTTTGGCATCAATCAGCTGGATCACGGCAATATCCGACTGATCGTCTTTGCCGATAAGTTTGGCTTTGTATTCGCGACCGTCGTTAAGCTGAACGCTGATTTTATCGGCGTTATTCACCACATGGTTGTTGGTAAGCACGTAGCCTTTTGCCGCATCAATAATGACGCCAGAACCTAGCCCTTCGAAAGGCTGCGGCCCGGTATTCGGCTCAGGATCTTGCTGACCGAAGAAGAATTTATATTCCGGAGGAACGTCCGCACTCGGCGGCTGCGTGCCGGAAACCTGAACGCCAACCACAGCGGGCAGCACTTTTTCAAGCACCGGAGCCAGGCTGGGCAGGGGCTGTCCCTGAACTTCCGTAGGTAAAGCAGCACTCGCCATAGGCGCAGAAGCGAAAGTTAATCCAAGGCTAACAGCTAACACACTGAGCAAAAATGACTTTTTCTTCATCACGATAACTCTCTCGCTTTCTGTAATGGACGTCAGTTAGGAACAATAAAACAGTGATTCACAGCACGGGAAGGATCAGGTCAGAAGAACGGCACATGCATGAAACATGCGCCGTTATAAGCACCGGTGCCGTGGATCGCACCGGTTAATGACGTCTGTTATTTACGAACCGGACGCTCGCCGCGCAGCAGACCTGATGCGCCGTCAGAATAATCGCGTGGCATCTGAACCGGAACCTGATCGTTATCGGCTTCAGACCCTGTCAGACGGTAGTTGAACGGATTATCCTGCTCAGGCATATCCGGCAGAAGGTTGTTAGAACTTTTTGCCATATGCTGATAAAGCTGACGGTAATCAGTCGCCATGTTATCAAGCAACTCGGCGCTGCGGGCAAAGTGGCCCACCAGTTCCTGACGATACTCATCGAGTTCTGCCTTGCTTTTCTCCAGCTCGTTTTTCATGACTTGTTGATCACGTAATTTACGATTACCAAAGCGCATCGCCACCGCACCAATCGCGATACCGACCACTAATCCAATGAGTGCATACTCCCAGGTCATAATGACTCCTATTTTGACTTCGTTGTCCCGCAGGGCTTTTTCACGTAACTTTTATGACTTAACTTTTTTTGACAATGGTTTTAACGTAATTGTCACACGAATTCGTCATGCAATAGCTCCACTATAACCGTTAACCTTGTCAGAGTGGAATCCTGCCGGGAAAATCACTGCCACCTGTCGTTTTTTTCATACACAGACAGCAGGGAAATGCGGCGAACCCACGGCAAAAAAGCAGCTAAACAACGTGAAAAACGTAAATTTTTTTTCTCAGGGACGTTAACTACGATGCAACCCAAATCACCCCTTACCCTTTATCAGAGTGCAGTTGATGCCGGTGAGTTCCAGCCGGATGCCGTTCAGAAGCAGGCCGTAGCGCAGCTGGATGTTATTTATCAGGCGCTTTCCGCTCTGCCAGCGTCGGCGCCTGCTACGGCAGCACGCGGTGGCTTGCTGGGGCGTTTGTTCGGCAAAGCGCCGGTAAAAACAGCCCAACGCCCGGTTCAGGGCCTTTATATGTGGGGCGGTGTCGGGCGCGGTAAAACCTGGCTGATGGATTTGTTTTTCCACAGTCTGCCCGGCGAACGCAAACTGCGCCTGCACTTCCACCGCTTTATGCTGCGTGTGCATGAAGAACTGACGCAGCTTCAGGGGCAGGAAGATCCGCTGGAAGTGATCGCGGATAAATTCAAAGCCGAAACTGATGTCCTGTGTTTCGATGAGTTTTTTGTCTCGGATATTACCGACGCGATGCTGCTGGCGACGCTGTTGCAGGCCTTATTTGCACGCGGTATCACGCTGATTGCGACGTCTAACATTCCGCCTGATCAGCTTTACCGTAACGGGTTGCAGCGTGCGCGTTTCCTGCCCGCCATCGATCTGATTAAAGAATACTGTGACGTGCTGAATGTGGATGCGGGCATTGATTATCGTTTACGCACATTAACGCAGGCGAATTTGTGGCTGTCTCCGGCGGGCCCGGAAGCGACGGTGGCGATGCAAAGCATGCTGGGGAAACTGACCGGCAACCACAACGGAGATTCTGGTGCTGAACCGGTCATGCTGGAAGTGAATCACCGGCCGTTGCAGGCGCTCGCGGCGGTAGACGGCGTTTTGGCGGTAGAATTTCATACCTTGTGTGAAGAGGCGCGCAGCCAGCTTGACTATATTGCGCTGTCGAAAATCTATCACAGCGTATTGCTGCATAACGTTCCGGTGATGGCTGCTGACAGCGAGAATGCGGCGCGGCGTTTTCTGGCGCTGGTTGATGAGTTCTATGAACGTCATGTGAAACTGGTGATTTCAGCGGCGGTGCCGATGTTTGAGATTTATCAGGGCGAACGGCTGAAGTTTGAATACCAGCGCTGTTTGTCACGCCTTCAGGAGATGCAAAGCGAGGAATATCTCAAACGTCCGCATCTGCCCTGATTATGGATTGGTTATTATTTGCCCGATTTGTGATATAAAAGCGTCTGCCGGTTATGCAAAGTGAACCCTCCGGGCGACGTGAGGGAAATCTTTCTTTTTGTCGAAAAAGGGTTCGATCTTTGCAGAGGACTTCTCTATAATCTTGCGACCCCACGTTACTACAAAGTTTTTTTCCCGAAACTTTATAAGTGCCAGCATTGGCTATTCGAAGGGGTAGGTTTGCTGGACGATGGTCGTGTGAACCTCAAATACTTATTTTATAAACAAGTAAGCGTTCGGGTGTTCGCCAACGTGTAACTTTAATTGGGTAAGCTTTTAATGAAAACTTTTACAGCTAAACCGGAAACCGTACAACGTGACTGGTTCGTAGTTGACGCTACCGGCAAGACCTTAGGTCGCCTGGCCACTGAACTGGCCCGCCGTCTGCGTGGCAAACATAAAGCGGAATACACTCCGCACGTTGATACTGGTGATTACATCATCGTTCTGAACGCAGAAAAAGTTGCTGTAACCGGCAACAAGCGTAACGACAAGATTTATTACCATCACACCGGCCACATCGGTGGTATCAAGCAAGCGACCTTTGAAGAGATGATCGCTCGCCGTCCTGAACGCGTGATCGAGCTCGCGGTTAAAGGCATGTTGCCAAAGGGCCCGTTGGGTCGTGCAATGTACCGTAAAATGAAAGTTTACGCGGGTAACGAGCACACTCATGCGGCGCAACAACCGCAAGTTCTTGACATTTAATTCGGGATTATAGGCAATGGCTGAAAATCAATACTACGGCACTGGTCGCCGCAAAAGCTCCGCCGCTCGTGTTTTCATCAAACCGGGTAGTGGTAACATCGTAATTAACCAGCGTAGCCTGGAACAGTACTTTGGTCGTGAAACTGCCCGCATGGTAGTTCGTCAACCACTGGAACTGGTCGACATGGTTGAGAAATTCGACCTGTACATCACCGTTAAAGGTGGTGGTATCTCCGGTCAAGCTGGTGCTATCCGTCACGGTATCACCCGTGCACTGATGGAATATGACGAAAATCTGCGTGGCGAACTGCGTAAAGCAGGCTTCGTAACTCGCGATGCTCGTCAGGTTGAACGTAAGAAAGTCGGTCTGCGTAAAGCACGTCGTCGTCCTCAGTTCTCCAAACGTTAATTTTCTGCTGCTTATGCAGCTCAGTGCTTCGGCACGAAAATCAGCGTCAAAAACCCGGTGTTTCACCGGGTTTTTTTATGCCTGTTTTTCAGTATTCCCAGGAGAAATGATCTCCTGACACACAATTCACCACGAAATCATCTCACCGTCCCCCACAGCGTGCGTAAAATCTGGTAAACTATCACACACTTTTGTGCCTGTTCGCCGAGCAGTTGACGTTGCCGCGCTTCCTGGCTGGGTTCGCCTTGCCAATGGTTGTCTATGAAACTACGGGACAAAAACTGCAGGCTGGCGATAACTCGCTGTAATATTCTCGATAAACTTGGAGGTTTTCATGGCTGTCGCTGCCAACAAACGTTCGGTAATGACGCTGTTTTCCGGACCGACCGACATTTTTAGCCATCAAGTACGTATCGTACTGGCGGAAAAAGGTGTCAGTGTCGAGATCGAGCAGGTTGAGATGGAGCACCTGCCGCAGGATCTTATTGACCTCAACCCTTATCGCACCGTGCCAACGCTGGTCGATCGTGAGCTGACGCTGTATGAATCGCGCATCATCATGGAGTATCTGGACGAACGTTTCCCGCATCCACCGCTGATGCCGGTTTATCCGGTTGCGCGTGGTGAAAGCCGCCTGATGATGCACCGCGTCGAGCAGGACTGGTACAGCCTGATGCGCACCATCGAAACCGCCAACGGTGCCGAAGCCGATGCAGCGCGCAAGCAACTGCGCGAAGAGCTGCTGGCGATTGCACCACTGTTCGCACGCACACCGTTCTTCATGAGCGAAGAGTTCAGC
>Ga0153981_1000326_pt1 | contig 12854 bp, 10 predicted proteins | sample TSGA065MetaG_FD_104714 | JGI IMG/M metagenome (GOLD analysis project Ga0153981, IMG submission 104714) | Attine ant fungus gardens microbial communities from Georgia, USA - TSGA065 MetaG | ecosystem: Host-associated > Fungi > Mycelium > Unclassified | place: USA: Georgia, Magnolia Springs State...
GACGCAAATCGACAGCGTTCTGGTGTTGCTGCGCCTGCCTGCCTGGTGGAACGATTTTATCGCCGGACTGGTATTGCTCGGCGTTCTGGTGCTCGACGGTCGGTTGCGGCAGGCCTTGCAGAAAAACCTGCGCCGCCAGAAATATGCCCGTTTTCTGGCAGCCAGCCCGCCGGTTCAAAAGAAATCTGCCGGATATAAAAGCCAGCAGCCGAAACATCTCACACGCCGGTTAAGCACCGGTAAAAAAGCGGGGTGATGTGATGAATTCCTTACGCAACTACGGCTGGGAAGCAGCATTACTGGTGCTGCTGATCCTTGAAATTGCGCTATTCGGCATCGCAAACCCGCGCATGCTGGATGCCAATACGCTGCTGTTCAGCACCAGCGACTTCATCACTATCGGCATTGTAGCGCTGCCGTTAACGCTGGTGATTGTCAGCGGTGGCATTGATATTTCGTTCGGTTCGACCATCGGATTGTGTGCCATCGCGCTGGGCGTGTTGTGTCAGGCGGGGATTCCGCTGGTGGTCGCTATCATTCTGACGCTCGCGCTCGGTCTGGCCTGCGGCCTGCTCAATGCGGCACTCATTCTTTATACCGGCGTCAATCCGCTGGTGATCACCCTCGGCACGCTATACCTGTTTGGCGGCAGCGCCTTACTGCTTTCCGGGCTGGCGGGCGCGACCGGTTTTGAAGGAATCGGTAACTTCCCCGATGCGTTTACAAATTTTGCGAATCAGGTGATTTTCGGTCTGCCGATGCCACTGCTGATTTTCCTGCTCGCCACGCTGTTTTTCTGGCTGCTGATGCACCGCAGCCGCACCGGCCGCAACGTCTTTCTTATCGGCCAGAATGCCCGCGTGGCACGCTACGGCGCGCTGCCGGTCAGCCGCACGGCGTTTGCGTTATACGGCATGACCGGGCTGGCGTCGGCGGTGGCGGCGATCGTCATGACCTCCTATTTCGGTTCCGCGCGTTCTGATCTCGGCGTCTCCTTGCTGATGCCCGCGATCACCGCCGTGGTGTTAGGCGGAGCCAATATTTACGGCGGCTCAGGTTCCATTCTCGGCACGGCGCTGGCGACGCTGCTGATCGGGTACTTACAGCAGGGTTTGCAGATGATCGGCGTATCCAGCCAGGTGTCCAGCGCGCTTTCGGGTGCGCTGCTGATTCTGGTGGTGATTGGCCGTTCTGCCAGCCTCAACCGTGGTCTTATCCGCAGTGTTTTCCAGCGTTATCGCCAGCGCGGGTCTGCGTCTTCTCCTTCTTTATCCACCAAATGAACCGGGGTGCAAGATGAATACAAAAATGCTGAAAACCATGCTGATCGCCAGCGCCGTGAGCCTTGCGTGCCTGAGCGCGCAGGCCGCCGAACGTATCGCGTTTATCCCGAAACTGGTGGGTGTCGGCTATTTCACCAGCGGTGGCAACGGCGCAACGGCGGCGGGCAAAGCGCTGGGCGTGGATGTCACTTACGATGGCCCGACCGAACCGAGCGTGTCCGGTCAGGTGCAGATGATCAATAACTTCGTCAATCAGGGCTACAACGCCATTGTGGTGGCGGCGGTTTCTCCGGACGGCCTGTGCCCGGCGCTCAAACGCGCCATGCAGCGCGGCGTGAAAGTGCTGACCTGGGATTCCGACACCAAACCGGAGTGCCGCTCAATTTACATCAATCAGGGCACACCGCAGCAGCTCGGTTCCATGCTGGTCGATATGACCTCCAGCCAGGTCACCAAAGAAAAAGCCAAAGTGGCGTTCTTCTACTCCAGCCCGACGGTCACCGACCAGAACCAGTGGGTGAAAGAGGCGAAAGCCAAAATCGCCAAAGAGCATCCGGGCTGGGAGGTGGTGACCACGCAGTATGGCTATAACGACGCCACCAAATCACTGCAAACCGCCGAAGGGATCCTCAAATCTTACAGCGATCTGGACGCCATTATCGCGCCGGATGCCAACGCATTACCGGCCGCCGCGCAGGCGGCAGAAAACCTTAAACGCACCAATGTGACCATTGTCGGCTTCAGCACACCAAACGTTATGCGCCCGTACGTTGAGCGCGGCACAGTGAAACAGTTCGGCCTGTGGGACGTGGTCAGTCAGGGCAAAATTTCGGTTTACGTCGCCGATCAGTTACTGAAAAAAGGCGAGCTTAACGTGGGTGACAAGCTGGATGTGCCGGGCGTCGGAGTGGTGGAAGTGGTGCCGAACAGCGTGCAGGGCTACCAGTATGAGGCCAAAGGCAACGGCATCGTGTTATTGCCTGAGCGCGTGGTCTTCACCAAAGACAACATTGCGAAATACGATTTCTGACGATAACGGTTTGCAGCTAAGGAGATACTGAAATGGCAGATTTGGACGATATCAGAGACGGTAAAAACTTCGGCATCGGTACGCCGCAGGATAACCACGCGTTTTTTCTCAAGGGCAGCGGACAGCTCGACTGGGGAATGCAGTCGCGGCTGGCGCGGATTTTTAATCCGGATTCCGGCCGGACCGTCATGCTGGCGTTTGATCACGGATATTTTCAGGGGCCGACCACCGGCCTCGAACGCATCGACATCAATATTGCGCCGCTGTTTCCGCATACCGATGTGCTGATGTGTACCCGCGGCGTGCTGCGCAGCGTGGTGCCCGCCGCCATCAATAAACCGATCGTGATGCGCGCCTCCGGCGGCAATTCGATCCTGACTGAGCTTTCCAACGAAACGGTGGCGGTCGCCATTGAAGACGCGCTGCGCCTGAACGTTGCCGCGATGGCCGCACAGGTTTACATCGGCAGCGAACACGAACATCAGTCGATCAAAAACATCATTCAGCTGGTGGATCAGGGGATGCGTTACGGCATGCCGACGATGGCGGTCACCGGCGTCGGTAAAGACATGGCGCGCGACCAGCGATATTTCTCTCTGGCAACGCGCATTGCGGCAGAAATGGGCGCGAACATCATCAAAACTTACTACGTGGACAGCGGTTTCGAGCGCATCGCCGCCGGTTGTCCGGTACCGATTGTAATTGCCGGAGGTAAGAAACTGCCGGAACGCGAGGCCCTTGAAATGTGTTATCAGGCCATCGATCAGGGCGCATCGGGTGTGGATATGGGCCGCAACATCTTCCAGTCTGAATCGCCGGTCGCCATGCTGCACGCGGTCAAAGCGGTGGTGCATGAAAACGCCAGCGTGGCGCATGCCTACGAACTGTTCCTGAGTGAAAAGGGGTAAATCATGGAAGTGACGCTGGTTGAGATTAATGTGAAACCGGACAAAATTGACGAATTCCTGGAAGTGTTTCACGCCAATCATCTGGGCGCGGTAAAAGAAGAGGGCAACCTGCGGTTTGACGTGTTGCAGGATGAACACGAACCGACAAAGTTCTTCATCTACGAAGCCTACCGGGATAATGAAGCGGTGCTGGCGCACAAGATAACGCCACATTATCTGAAATGCGTGGAGGCGCTGGAGGGGATCATGTCGGAGCCGAGGAAGAAAACGGTGTTTAAAGGCATATATCCGTAAGTGCCGGTCAACACCTTGGGCTCGCCGGCCAAACTGGCCCAGAGGGCGCGTAAGCGCGCACCCTCTGGACTCCCGCGCTTTTTCACTGCGCGCTTCCGCTCGCTGGCTATTTTCCAGCGGCTCCGGATATTGCCGCAAAATCCCGCCGCTGCGCGGTTCCTTCCAGTCGGATTACAAACCGCGCGAAAAAATACGCGGTTTTCCACCTCTGGTCGGTTTCGGCGCGAACCGCTGAGCGATCACAGCAATTGAAAAACCGAAATATTCTCGGTCAGCTACGAATTGCCACGATGGTCAATCTACCATCACATCAGCCCCTCAAGCCTCACATACAACTCCCTGAAGACTTCGCGTCGCGCGAGATAATCTGTGTGCTTAGCCATGTCCGGCTCATGAACCTGCTCCAGCGGCAGCGGTGGTAAAAACTCTGCCAGCGGTTTGCGGGCATTCACGGCGATCTGCGCCAGTCTCGCTGCCCCTAGTGCCGGGCCGACATCCCCGCCGGTGCGGTACTCCAGCGTTTCACCGCTGATGTCTGCCAGCATCTGCCGCCAGTAAGGGCTGCGCGCGCCGCCGCCAATCAGGATGATGCTGTGCGGTTTCAGGCCGGTGGCGTGAAGCACATCCATGCCGTCTGCCAGTGCAAAACCGACGCCTTCCAGCACGGCGCGGGCGATATCCGACTGGCCGTGCTCATGCGTCAGGCCAAACAGCGTGCCTTTGGCATTCGGGTTGTTGTGCGGTGTGCGCTCACCGGAAAGATACGGCAGGAACCAGACCGGGGAAGCGGCAGGGGGCGTTTTTTCGACGAGGCTGATGAGTTCACCCACGGAGGCGGTGCCGGTGAGTTTTGCTGCCCAATCCAGGCAGGACGCGGCGCTGAGCATCACGGACATCAGGTGCCAGGTATCGGGCAGGGCATGGCAGAAACTGTGGACGGCCTGCTGCGGATTACTGAGAAAACCGTCGCTGACCGCGAAGTAAACGCCGGATGTGCCCAGCGATAACATGGCTTGCCCGGTTTTATAGAGGCCGACGCCCACCGCGCCCGCCGCATTATCGCCACCGCCCGCAATCACCGGTACGGAATCCATTTTCCAGCGTGACGCGAGTTCCGGTAACAAGTGGCCGGTGATCTGATTGCCTTCAAACAGCGCGGGCATATGATCACGCGTGAGGCCGGTGGCGGCCAGCAACGTTTCGCTCCAGTCGCGTTTTGCGACGTCCAGCCACATTGTGCCCGCCGCGTCTGACATATCGCTGGCGAAAACGCCGGTCATCAGCCAGCGCAGATAATCTTTGGGTAATAAAACCTTATCGATTTTCGCAAATAATTCAGGTTCATTCTCACGCAGCCAAAGCAGCTTCGGCGCGGTAAAACCCGGCATCATCAGGTTGCCGGTGATCTGGCGCGAATCGGGGACGTTTTTTTCCAGTGTTTCGCACTGGCTGGAGCTGCGGCCATCGTTCCATAAAATCGCCGGGCGTAAAACCTGCTGATGAGCATCAAGCACTGTGGCACCGTGCATCTGGCCAGTCAGCCCGAGGGCTTTGACGTCTTTGAGCGCGTGTTTTTTGGCAAGCGCAGCCACCGCTTTATCCGTTGCGGCCCACCAGTCGGCAGGATTTTGTTCAGACCATAACGGGTGCGGACGGGAAAGGGTTAACGCCTCACTGTGGCTGGCAACAACCTGACCTTCTTCGCTGAGTAAAATGGCTTTCACGCCAGAGGTGCCCAGATCCAGACCAAGATACATACATTTTCCTTTTTCCTGCTACACGCAGGGCGGTGATGACAACATGGGCGCGCGGGAGAAGGTTGATGGGTTAACCCGTTTCCTGACGTTCCACGCCCTGCAAACCTCGGGCAGCAGGGCGTTTTCCATCCTGGTAAATTAACCAAACAGATAACGGTTAACCAGATTTTCGAGACGTTCCTGCTGGCCGCTCTGATGCTGAGGCGCTAACGCATGTTGCTGCGCGTAGTGGCTCAGGGACTCCAGCGACATTTTACCTTGCAGGATCTGCTGACCGAACTCGGTATTCCAGCCCGCGTAACGCTGTGCGACGTGTTTATCCAGCTCGCGGCTTTCAATCATGCGGGCGGCGACTTTAAGCGCCAGCGCCATGGTGTCCATGCCGCCGATATGACCGTAGAACAGGTCATATTTGTCGGTGCTCTGACGACGTACTTTGGAATCGAAGTTCAGGCCGCCGGTGGTGAAGCCGCCCGCTTTAATGATTTCATACATTACCAGCGCGTTTTCTTCGACGCTGTTCGGGAACTGGTCGGTATCCCAGCCGCACTGCGGGTCGCCGCGGTTGGCATCCACGGAACCGAAGATCCCCAGCGCAATCGCATTGGCAATTTCATGATGGAAAGAGTGACCCGCCAGCGTGGCGTGGTTAGCTTCGATGTTCACTTTGATCTCTTTTTCCAGCCCAAATTGTTTCAGGAAACCGTATACAGAAGCCACGTCATAATCGTACTGATGTTTGGTCGGTTCCTGCGGTTTTGGTTCGATAAGCAACGTGCCCTGAAAACCGATTTTGTGCTTGTGTTCAACGACCATTTGCATGAAGCGGCCAAGCTGTTCGCGTTCCTGGCGCAGGTCAGTATTGAGCAGGGTTTCGTAACCTTCACGGCCACCCCACAAAACGTAATTTTCGCCACCCAGCTGTTGGGTGGCGTTCATCGCGTGAACCACCTGTGTGGCTGCCCAGCTGTAGATTTCCGGATTGGGATTGGTGGCCGCACCCGCACCGTAGCGGGGATTGGTGAAGCAGTTAGCCGTGCCCCACAAAAGTTTTACGCCGCTGGATTCCTGTTTTTGCGCCAGAACGTCGGTCATGATAGCGAAGTTATTAATGTATTCTTTGACCGTTGCGCCTTCCGGCGAGACATCGACATCGTGGAAGCAGTAGTAAGGGACGTTCAGTTTTTTGAAGAATTCGAAAGCCACGTCGGCTTTGCGTTTTGCCAGTTCCAGCGCATCACCGGGTTGCTGCCACGGGCGATCAAAAGCGCCCACGCCGAACATATCGTTACCATTCCAGCAGAATGTGTGCCAGTAACACGCCGCAAAACGCAGATGCTCAGCCATGGTTTTGCCGAGGATCACTTCTTCAGGGTTGTAATGACGGAATGCCAGCGGGTTAGTGCTGTTAGCACCTTCGTAGCGAACGGCGTCGAGCTTGTCGAAATATGCGTGCATTGAATAACTCCTTGAAAACGGGCCCAGCGGGACTGGGAGGCTGAGCTTCTATCTTCGGAGTTGACGGGGCTTCTCACAATTACGTTATTTCACACTCAAATTAATAGAATTATTAAGTGTGCGTCAGATCGCATAAATAAGCCGTTCTGTTTAGCGTTTTTATTCGTTCTCCATGATGCCTCGAGAATAATTGCACTTATGTTGTGTTTATTACAATCAAACCATGATCCCCATCATAATTCCGAGAATAAACAAAAAAACATAACGCAGTGATTAAAATCTGCAATTGCCGATTAATAACCCAGCGTCAACAATCTTTGAGTCATTTCTGTACGAGTTTCTCTGTATCTGCCGCTTCTTATTCTTATAAAAGGTCTGACATGATGAAAATGAATAAAATAATTCTTTCTGCCTGTGCCGCTTTAGTATTGTTCAGCCAGTCAGGGCTCGCGAAAGAAATTAAAATTGGTATGGCAATTGATGACTTACGTTTAGAGCGCTGGCAAAAAGACCGCGATATTTTCGTGGCTAAAGCCAAAACGCTGAGCGCGGATGTTTTTGTTCAGTCTGCCAATGGCAATGAAGAAACACAGATGGCGCAGATCGAGAATATGATTAACCGGGGCGTCGATGTGCTGGTCATCATTCCTTATAACGGTGAAGTGCTGAGCAACGTGATAGCCGAAGCCAGGCGTGAAGGCATCAAAGTGCTGGCCTATGACCGTATGATCAACAACGCCGATATCGATTTTTATATCTCGTTTGATAACGAAAAAGTGGGCGAGCTTCAGGCGCAAAGCCTGGTAGACCGCGTGCCGCAGGGTAATTACTTCCTGATGGGCGGCTCGCCAGTGGATAACAACGCCAAGCTGTTCCGCGCAGGGCAAATGAAAGTGCTGAATCCGTTAATCAAAGACGGAAAGATCAAAGTGGTCGGCGATCAGTGGGCCGACGGCTGGCTACCGGAGAATGCGCTGAAGATCATGGAAAACGCGCTGACGGCCAATAACAACAAGATTGATGCGGTTGTGGCGTCCAACGATGCCACGGCGGGCGGTGCGGTTCAGGCCTTATCCGCACAGGGTCTGGCGGGCAAAGTTGCCATTTCCGGGCAGGACGCGGATCTGGCCGCTATCAAACGTATCGAAGCTGGCACACAGACCATGACGGTGTATAAACCCATCACAAAACTGGCCAACGATGCGGCGGAAATTGCTGTTCAGTTAGGCAAGGGGGAAACACCAAAATCTAACGCCACGTTAAATAACGGGAAAAAAGAAGTCCCTTCTTATTTATTAACACCGATTCAGGTCGATAAAAATAATATCGAAAGTACCGTGGTGGCTGACGGATTCCATAAAAAGTCCGACCTTTAATTTTTCAATAATTTCTATGAAAACAACACGTCTTTGCGGCGTGTTGTTTTTATCAGGATAAAATACTATGCCAGAGAAATATGAAAAATCAGCCCTGCTGGATATGCGCAATATCACCAAGAAATTTGGCGCGGTCAAAGCCGTAGATAATATCAGCCTGACGTTATCGGCCGGGGAAGTGTTATCACTGTGCGGAGAGAATGGATCCGGTAAATCCACATTAATGAAAGTGTTATGCGGTATTTATCCCGGCGGCACGTATGAAGGGGAAATTTATTTCGCAGGGGAGCGTCTGATCGCAAAAGGGATACGCGATACCGAACAAAAAGGGATTGCCATTATTCATCAGGAGCTGGCGCTGGTGAAACAACTCAGCGTGCTGGAAAACATGTTTCTGGGTAACGAGTGGGGCCGTTACGGAATGCTTGATACTGACAATATGTATTTGCGCTGCCAGCGCATGCTGGCGCAGGTGAAGCTGGATATTGACCCGCATACGCCGGTGGGTGAACTCGGCCTGGGTCAGCGTCAACTGGTTGAAATCGCCAAAGCGCTGAACAAACAGGTGCGTTTGCTGGTGCTGGATGAACCGACCGCGTCGCTTACCGAAAGCGAAACGGCCGTGCTTCTCGATATTATCCGCGACCTGAGGCATCACGATATCGCCTGTATTTATATTTCGCACAAGCTCAATGAGGTGAAAGCCATTTCGGACAAGCTGTGTGTGATCCGCGACGGTCGGCACATTGCGACCTGTGAGGCTGCCAGCACGTCGGAAAAAGACATTATTTCGATGATGGTAGGGCGTGAGCTGACCGAGCTGTTTCCTCCCCGTGAACGCCAGATTGGCGAGGAAGTGCTCCGCGTCGAAAATCTCACGGCCTGGCATCCGGTAAACCGCCACATCAAACGCGTCGATAACGCCGGATTTACACTGCATAAAGGCGAGGTGCTTGGCGTGGCAGGGCTGGTCGGGGCCGGGAGAACAGAAACGATGGAGTGTTTATTCGGAGTGTATCCGGGACGCTGGAGTGGGGATATCTGGCTTGGCGGAGAGAAGGTGGAAATCAGCGGTTGCCGTGACGCCATGCGCCGTGGCCTGGCGATGGTGCCGGAAGATCGCAAACGCGACGGCATCGTGCCGGTAATGGCGGTGGGCAGCAATATCACGCTGGCGGCATTAGACCAGTTCAGCGGCGGTGGTGTGCTGCGCGAAGCGCAGGAGCAGCACACCATCAGCGAATCGGTCAGACAGCTCAAGATTAAAACGTCCTCGCCTGAGCTGGCGATTGGTCGTCTCAGCGGCGGTAATCAGCAAAAAGCCATTCTTGCCCGTTGCCTGTTACTCAAACCCAAAATCTTAATTCTCGACGAGCCGACGCGCGGCATCGACGTCGGGGCGAAACATGAAATCTACAAACTGATCGCCCAGCTGGCGGCACAGGGGATGGCGATTATTGTCATTTCCTCCGAATTACCCGAAGTGCTGGGGCTCAGCGACCGCATAGTGGTTATGCATCTCGGGCAGGTAAAGGCCTGTCTGGATAACAATAACTTAAGTCAGGAACAGGTTATGGAAGCTGCCCTGAGGAGTGAAGCTCATGTCTAAATTTCCCCAACCGGAAAACCCATCCGCTGCGGCGGGCGAGGGTGAAAACGGCCGTGCATTGTCTGTACCTAAGCTGAAGAGCATCAACCTTCAGGTTTTTGTCATGCTGGCGGCCATCGCAGTGATCATCGTTTTTTTCAGCCTGACAACTGATGGCGCGTATATCAGTGCGCGTAACATTTCCAACCTGCTGCGCCAGACCGCCATCACGGGCATTTTGGCTGTGGGCATGGTCTTTGTGATTATCTCTGCCGAAATCGATTTGTCCGTCGGTTCGATGATGGGCCTGCTCGGTGGCGCAGCGGCCATTTTTGACGTCTGGTTAGGCTGGCCGTTACCGGTGACCATTATCGTCACGCTGGCGCTGGGACTGCTACTGGGTGCATGGAACGGCTGGTGGGTGGCTTACCGCAAAGTGCCTTCGTTTATCGTAACCCTCGCCGGAATGCTGGCGTTTCGTGGCATTCTGATTGGGATCACCAGCGGGACGACGGTTGCACCGACCACGCCGGCGATGTCCTTAATCGGCCAGAGTTACCTGCCCGATTCCTTCGGCTTTGGCATCGGCGCAGTTGCTTTAGCGTTGTTTATCGGCTGGCAATGGCGCCGCCGCAACCAGCGTGCTGCGCTCGGCCTGCCGGTCACGGCGGCGAAAAGCCACGTCACCCGTCAGGCGCTGACTGCAATTATTGCGCTGGGCGCGATTTATCTGCTCAACGATTATCGCGGCGTACCGACGCCGGTGCTGATTCTGGTGGCGCTGATGCTCGGCGGAATGTTCATGGCATCGCGCACGTCCTTTGGCCGCCGTATTTATGCTATTGGCGGCAACATCGAAGCCGCCAGACTGTCGGGTGTTAACGTCGAGCGCAGTAAGCTGGCGGTATTTGCCATCAACGGCCTGATGGTGGCGATTGCCGGGTTAATTCTGAGCTCACGTCTGGGCGCAGGTTCGCCATCAGCAGGTAACATTGCTGAGCTTGATGCGATTGCGGCCTGTGTCATTGGCGGCACCAGCCTGGCCGGGGGTGTCGGCAGCGTAGCCGGTGCGGTGATGGGCGCGTTTATCATGGCGTCGCTCGATAACGGCATGAGCATGCTCGATGTCCCGACGTTCTGGCAGTACATCGTCAAAGGCGCGATTTTACTGCTGGCGGTGTGGATGGATTCTGCGACTAAGCGCCGCGCATAACACCGCCGGTAAATCGTACGTTTACGGACAGTCACTCACAAAACTCCGAGGAGCTTCACATATTATGATTGCCAACGCCACGCAGAACCGGCGTTGTGCTATTGACCACCAGACCCATGTAACCCGCCCTGTTCATGCGCGCATTTGAACAGGGCTTTAGCCTATTTGATCATCGGTGAGAAACAGGCATGTTTGAGAAACGCTATCGGATCACGCTGTTATTTAACGCGAACAAAGTTTACGACCGTCAGGTTGTGGAAGGAGTTGGCGAATATTTGCAGGCCTCGCAAAGCGACTGGGATATCTTCATTGAAGAGGATTTTCGCTGCCGTATCGACAACATTAAAGACTGGCTGGGCGACGGTGTCATCGCAGACTTTGATGACCGCGAAATTGAAACCCTGCTCGAAGATCTTAACGTGCCGATTGTCGGTGTCGGCGGGTCTTATCATCGGGAAGAAGATTACCCGCCGGTTCACTACATCGCGACCGATAACCACGCGCTGGTCGAAGCCGCTTTTATGCACCTGAAAGAGAAGGGCATCAACCGTTTTGCCTTTTACGGCTTGCCCGATGCGGGCGGAAAACGCTGGGCGCAGGAGCGCGAATTTGCTTTCAGGAAACTGGTGTCAGCCGAGCAGTATCAGGGCGTGGTGTATCAGGGAATGGAAACCGCACCGGAGAACTGGCAGCACGCGCAAAACCGGCTGGCGGACTGGATACAAACGCTGCCGCAGCAAACCGGCATTATCGCCGTCACCGACGCCCGCGCCCGGCATTTATTGCAGGTCTGTGAACATCTGAATATTCCCGTGCCTGAAAAGCTCAGCGTCATTGGAATCGATAACGAGGAATTAACCCGCTATCTTTCCCGCGTGGCGTTGTCTTCCGTGGTGCAGGGCACGCGGCAGATGGGCTATCGCGCGGCAAAACTTCTGCATCAGTTGCTGGATCAGCGCGACCTGCCGTTGCAGCGCATTCTGGTTCCTCCGGTCAAAGTCGTCGAACGTCGTTCAACGGATTTCCGCTCTTTGCGGGATCCGGCGGTGATTCAGGCGATGCATTACATCCGTTATCACGCTTGTAAAGGCATCAAAGTCGAGCAGGTTCTGGACGCTATCGGCATGTCGCGATCTAACCTGGAGAAGCGTTTTAAAGATGAAACCGGGCAAACCATTCACGGCGTGATCCACGAAGAAAAGCTCGACCGCGCCCGTAACCTTCTGGCCGCCACGTCGATTTCCATCAATGAGATCTCGCAAATGTGCGGGTATCCGTCACTGCAATATTTCTATTCAGTATTCAGGAAAGGCTATGAAATGACACCGAAAGAGTACCGCAGTATTCACGGCGAAAGCGTCTATCAGGACGTATAAATCAGAGTGCTAAAGCCAGAAAAAAGCCCCGCGCTGAACTCGCGACGGGGCTGTGTATTAAGGCTGATATGACGGTTTTTATAACGTCATTTATAAAACAATAACAAACTGACGGCTGTCGTGTTCCGGCGTCACGCGTATTCCTTGCGCTGTCGCTGAAGTGGTCGCCAGACTGCATTTCGAGACGCTGTGAATATTGCGCAGGCACAACGTCCAGCCGGTGGCCTGGCCTTCCGTGGTCAGCGTCAGCGTGTTACCGCTGCGGTGTGCGTTCAGCGTAAAGACCACATTCCCATGCAGGTCGGTCAGACGGCTCTCAGCAATTGCGCCATCTTCCAGCTCGAACAGATGGAATTCCGGACGCTCGCTGTAGTCGTAATCCGGTTTTTCACTGTTGCTGCCTGTCGCCAGTAACGTGTTCGGGCGGACGTACAGTGGCAGGCTGTCGAAGCCATGCTGCTGACGGTGCCAGCGTGAACCTTGTGCCACCTCGTTGCTGAGCAGGTGCGTCCAGCGGCCCTGAGGCAGATAAAAATCCACGTCGCCTTGTTCACTGAAGACCGGCGCGACC
>Ga0153981_1000328_pt1 | contig 12800 bp, 14 predicted proteins | sample TSGA065MetaG_FD_104714 | JGI IMG/M metagenome (GOLD analysis project Ga0153981, IMG submission 104714) | Attine ant fungus gardens microbial communities from Georgia, USA - TSGA065 MetaG | ecosystem: Host-associated > Fungi > Mycelium > Unclassified | place: USA: Georgia, Magnolia Springs State...
CAACCCGAAAGCCTGGCTGATGGGACTTGGCGCGGTTGCCAGTTTCAGTCTGGCGGGCGAGGCATACAACCATTCGATTGCCGGTATCAGCCTCGGGATGTTCCTGGTGAATCTGGTTTCCGGGATTATCTGGCTCGGATTCGGTACGGTGATTGGTCGCCTGCTGCGCAGTAAGCGCGCGTGGTACACCTTTAACATCGCGATGGGTATTCTCACCGCGGCCTGCGTATTGTTGATCTGGCACTGAGATGCAATGCAAAAAGGAGCCTCGCGGCTCCTTTTTCATAAATGATGGTTTACAAAACAACTAGTCGAGATCAAGTGCTTTCGACATTTCTTCCAGTTGCTCCTGCGCATCGAGCCAGGTCATTTCGGTTTCTTCCAGCGCGCCTTTGACTTTGGTCTGCTGTTGCAGACATTCGGTCAGTTCGACTTTACGGCTGTTGTCATAAATCGCGGAATCGGCCAGACGCTCTTCAATGGTCGCCAGCTCAGTGCTGAGTTTTTCCATCTGCGCTTCAAGTTTGGTGATTTGCTTACGCAGCGGCTGAGTCTGGTTGCGAAAATCGGCTTCGCGGCGCTTCTGATCTTTACGCGACTGCGCGCTGTTCACGCCCCCGTCTTTGGCCGGTGCATCCTGCTGGCTTTCCTGACGCTGAATATCCACCAGCCATTGCTGATAATCCTCCAGATCGCCGTCGAACTGTTCCACTTTGCCGCCGTGAACCAGATACAAATCGTCGGTAGTCGAACGCAGTAAGTGACGGTCATGCGAGACAACAACCATCGCGCCTTCGAAGTCGATTAATGCTTCGGTCAGCGCCTGACGCATATCGAGATCCAGGTGGTTGGTCGGTTCATCGAGCAGCAGCAGGTTAGGGCGCTGCCAGACGATGAGCGCCAGCACCAGACGCGCCTTTTCGCCGCCGGAGAAACGTCCGGTCGGATCAGTGACTTTGTCGCCGTGGAAACCAAATCCGCCGAGATAATCGCGCAACTGCTGTTCGGTTTCTTTGTTCGCCAGACGCACCAGATGTTGCAACGGTGAATCTTCAGCACGTAAAAACTCCAGCTGATGCTGGGCGAAGTAACCGAGCTTAACGCCTTTCGCCAGACCGATATCGCCCTGAAGCGGCGGCATGGTACCGGCCAGTAGTTTGATCAGCGTCGATTTACCGGCACCGTTACGGCCCAGTAAGCCGATACGCGATCCCGGCACCAGATTCAGTTTGATCGACTCCAGAATGGTGGTGTCACCATAACCGGCGCTGACTTTTTCCATACGCAGCAGCGGATCGGGCAAACTTTCCGGCGAACGGAAGCTAAAATGAAAAGGATTGTCGACGTGTGCCGGTGCAATCAGTTCCATGCGTTCCAGCATTTTGATACGGCTTTGCGCCTGCTTGGCTTTGGTCGCCTGCGCACGGAAACGGTCGATATAACTTTGCAGATGCGCCACTTTTTCCTGCTGACTTTCAAACAATGCCTGCTGTTGCGACAGTTTGGTCGCACGCTGACGTTCGAAAGACGAGTAGTTGCCGGTGTATTCGTTCAGCGATTGCTGTTCGATATGCAGGATTTTATCGACAATCGGATCCAGGAAATCGCGGTCATGGGAAATCAGGACCAGCGTCCCGGTATAGCCTTTCAGCCACTTTTCCAGCCAGATGACGGCGTCTAAATCCAGGTGGTTGGTCGGTTCATCAAGCAGCAGTAAATCAGAACGACAAATCAGCGCCTGCGCCAGGTTCAGGCGCATACGCCAGCCACCGGAGAAGGATTTCACCGGCTGCTGCAACTGATTCTGGGTAAAGCCTAAACCGCTGAGCAGGCTGGCGGCACGCGCCGGGATCGTCCAGGCATTAATCGCATCGAGCTTGCCGTGCAGTGTGGCGATAGCGTGGCCATCATCACGCTCATTGGCGTGCTGTAATTCGGATTCTAACTGACGAAATTCGCGGTCGCCGTCGATAACATACTCTATCGCCGGTTCGTCAAGCGCTGGCGTTTCCTGATTCACCCAGGCCAGCGCCCAGTTAGACGGAAACGTCAGGTTGCCAGCATCGGCGCTCATTTCACCTTTTAACAGGGAAATCAGGGTGGATTTACCGCAGCCATTTTTGCCCACCAATCCGACTTTCTGGCCGGGATTGATAGTCGCAGACGCGTTGTCCAGCAGCACATTGGTGCCGCGTCGGATTTGTAAGGAGGAGAAAACAATCATAAAGCGCCGTGTTGAGAGTATGTTAAATTGTCATGATAATGATTTAAACAAGACGTATCGCGTCCCATTTAGTCTTTGCGAAGCATGGTAACGGAAAAACCGCACCCTGACGACGCTTTGGAGGTATTGATGTCGCAGCCACCAAAGGTTTTGCTGCTTTACGCTCACCCGGAATCACCCGATTCGGTCGCCAACCGCGTTTTACTGCAACAAGCCCAGCAGCTCGAACATGTCACTGTGCATGATTTGTACGCCCACTATCCTGATTTCTTTATTGATATTCATCGCGAGCAGCAATTGCTCCGCGACCACAAAGTGATTGTTTTCCAACATCCTCTTTATACCTACAGTTGCCCGGCGCTGCTGAAAGAGTGGATGGATCGCGTTCTGGCGCGTGGTTTTGCCAGTGGTGCTGGCGGGAATGCGCTGAACGGAAAATACTGGCGTTCGGTTGTGACCACCGGCGAGCCGGAAGGGGCGTATAAAGCGGGCGGATATAACCGTTACCCGATGTCCGACATTATGCGTCCGTTCGAGCTGACGTCGGCGATGTGCCATATGCACTGGATGACGCCGATTATCATTTACTGGGCGCGCCGTCAGAAACCCGATGTGCTGCAAAGCCACGCCGAAGCTTATGGCGAATGGCTGAAATCCCCGCTGCCGAACGGAGGGATTGCCTGATGGACGGTTCAAATTTACCCGCCGCGATCTTGCTGTTTTTATTCGCGGCCGTGGTTGCAGTTCCTGTTGCCCAGCGTTTAGGGATTGGCGCGGTGCTCGGTTATTTGCTGGCCGGGATCGCCATCGGCCCGTGGGGGCTGGGCTTTATCCGCGACGTCGATGAAATTCTGCATTTCTCCGAGCTGGGCGTAGTGTTCCTGATGTTTATCATCGGGCTGGAGCTGAATCCGGGAAAACTGTGGGCGCTGCGGCGGCAAATTTTTGGCGTCGGCGCCGGGCAGGTGATTCTGACCGCGCTGGTGCTCGGCGGTTTATTGTGGCTGACGAAATTCTCCTGGCAGGCGGCGGTGATCGGCGGCATCGGGCTGGCGATGTCATCAACGGCGATGGCGTTGCAGCTGATGCGCGACAAGGGCATGACGCGTAATGAAGGTGGTCAGCTGGGTTTTGCCGTGCTGCTGTTTCAGGATATCGCGGTGATCCCAGCTTTGGCGCTGATCCCCATTCTTGCGGGCGGTTCTGAAGGCAGCAATAACTGGGAAATGATCGGCATGAAAGTGCTGGCTTTCGGCGGCATGTTGATCGGCGGGCGCTATCTGCTGCGGCCAATCTTCCGGCTGATTGTGGCCTCCGGCGTGCGTGAAGTGTTTACCGCCGCGGCGCTTCTCGTGGTGCTCGGCTCGGCGCTGTTTATGGATACGCTGGGCTTTTCGATGGCGCTCGGAACGTTCATCGCCGGTATTTTACTGGCCGAAAGTGAATATCAGCACGAACTGGAAATCGCGATAGAGCCTTTTAAGGGTTTACTGCTCGGACTGTTCTTTATTTCCGTCGGCATGGCGCTCAATCTCGGCGTGCTTTACACCCATATTCTGCTGGTGCTGGCGGGCGTCATTATTCTCGTGACCGTCAAAGGGGCTGTGCTTTACGCGCTTTCGCGGATTTTTGGATTGCGGACGTCGGTTAGGTTGCAGTTTGCTGCCGTTCTCAGTCAGGGCGGGGAGTTTGCCTTCGTACTGTTCTCGGCTGCGGGGGCGCAGAAAGTCATTTCTTCCTCGCAGCTTTCGCTGTTGCTGGTGGTGGTGACGTTATCAATGATGACCACGCCGCTGCTGATGCAGTGGGTGGATCGCATTCTGGTTCGCCGCTACAACGACGGTGAAGAAAGCGATGAAAAACACTTTGTGCAGGATGATGAACCGCAGGTGATTATTGTCGGGTTCGGGCGTTTCGGGCAGGTGATTGGCCGTCTGCTTATGGCGAACAAAATGCGGATTACCGTGCTGGAGCGCGATATCAGCGCCGTCGGGCTGATGCGGACTTATGGCTACAAAGTGTATTACGGCGATGCAACTGAACTGGAATTGCTCAGGGCGTCTGGCGCGGAAAAAGCGAAGTCGATCGTGATTACCTGCGATGAGCCGGAAGATACGATGACCATCGTGCATCTTTGCCAGCAGCATTTTCCGCATCTGAATATTCTTGCCCGCGCCCGGGGGCGTGTTGAAGCACATGAGTTGTTGCAGGCCGGTGTGGCGAACTTCTCCCGCGAGACGTTTTCCAGTGCGCTGGAGTTAGGGAAAAAGGCGCTGGTGACGTTGGGCATGCATCCGCACAGCGCCTACCGTGCTCAGCAGCATTTCCGCCGTCTTGATATGCGGATGCTGCGTGAACTGGTGCCGCAAAACCGCGGCGACGTGGCGCAGATTTCCCGCGTGAAAGAAGCGCGGCGTGAGCTGGAAGATATCTTCCAGAGCGAAATGCACAACGAACGGCGTCAGCTTGACGGCTGGGACGATGATGAATAGTCCGGCAGACGAAAATTTTTTGTGCCGTCTGAATGAAAAATGACCGGAAGCAATGTCGAAAATTTCAGGAGAATTAACATGGCGTCTACCCGTAAACGTTTCATCGCTGGTGCGGTGTGTCCGAAATGTAAGGCGATGGATACACTGGCTTTATGGCAGGAAGATCAGGTCGAAGTGGTGGAGTGCGTGAAGTGCGGACACCACCAGCGGCAGACCGACGCGCAGGCCAGTAAGAAGCTGCGCCCGGAAGAGCAGGTTATTGGTATTTTCGATCCGAAGTAGCGTTATCGCTCGCGTTTTTTTATGCTGTTCAGTACAGAGACGCGGATTTCCGCTACACTCTTCGCCAAATTTATCCGGCGGTGATTTTCATGATGATCTCATCCAAAAGACGCCGTCACTGAATTAACCTTAAGCGAAGTAGCGATCGTTCCCGAAACGTTCGCAGACAACAAATTGAGTATCCAACGGTAGGAGTTATCATGAAAGTAGCAAAAGACCTGGTCATCAGTGTGGCATATCAGGTACGTACAGAAGACGGTGTGTTGGTTGACGAATCTCCGGTGAGCGCACCGTTGGATTACCTGCACGGCCATGGTTCCCTGATCTCCGGGCTGGAAACTGCACTTGATGGTCATGCTGTTGGTGATGTGTTCGATGTGCATGTAGGCGCAAACGACGCTTACGGAAACTACGACGAAAACCTGGTTCAGCGCGTACCGAAAGACGTCTTCATGGGCGTTGACGAGCTGGAAGTTGGCATGCGTTTTCTGGCTGACACCGATCAGGGCCCGGTTCCTGTCGAAATCACTGAAGTTGACGGCGACCACGTTGTGGTTGACGGTAACCACATGCTGGCGGGTCAGGATCTGAACTTCCACGTTGAAGTTGTTGCTATCCGCGAAGCGACTGAAGAAGAACTGGCTCACGGCCACGTTCACGGCGAACACGGCCATGATCATGGTCACGACCATGAACACGGTGACGGTTGCTGCGGTGGTCACGGCCACGACCATGATCACGACCACGGTCATGATCACGGTAAAAAAGGCGGTTGTGGCGGCAACGGCGGCTGTGGTTGCCACTGATCACTTTGCCTGCAAAGCGATAAAAACGAAAGGCGCCGGAAGGGCGCCTTTTTGTTGCGTCGAAACAGCATCAATAATGCGGCGGCGGCGTTTCTTCCGACTGATCGGCAATCATTGACGGCTGACTGGCGCGAAGCTTGTCTGTCAGCAGGCGCAGGTGATCATGCAATCTGCTCATTTCCAGCTGATGCTGGGTGACGATCAGATTGAGCTCTTCGATAGTAATTTCCTGAAAAGCCAGCTTGTTCTCCAGCATCTCCAGACGTTGTTCAACGGTGTTTGAGTCCATCATCATTCCCTCATTGTGCGTCCCAAGCCTCTCAGATTGAGCGCTGACCGGAACCTCATTCTGTATTGTAGACTGGCGATTCTACCCGTAAACCCGCCTGATTGCCTGACCTGCGGCGCTTTATCTGTACGCCCTGATAATTTTAGGAAACTAATTGATGCAAAAAAGGTCGGAATAAGACGCTAATGGCGTGTATAGAGATTGTTTTGTCGTGAGACGGACAGTTATAGTAACCGCCGAACTTTCGTAATTATTACCAGAGGTCACACACTTCTGGTCTTGGAGAAATGGATGAAATCACTGTTTAAAGTAACTCTGCTGGCAACTACCATGGCGATCGCCCTGAATGCCACTCAGGTTATGGCTGCTGAAGCCACAGCACCGGCCGCTGCTGCCCCTGCGCCAGCCGCTGCAGCTGCACCGGCAGCAACAGATAAGACCAAGTTCAAAAGTGATGACGAGCAGGCAGCGTATGCACTGGGTGCATCTCTGGGCCGTTACATGGACAATTCACTGAAAGAACAAGAAAAACTGGGCATCAAACTCGATAAAGACCAGCTGATCGCCGGTGTTCAGGACGCGTTTGCAAACAAAAGCAAACTGTCTGACCAGGAAATCGAGCAAACTCTGCAAACCTTCGAAGGCCGTGTGAAAGCATCTGCACAGGCTAAAATGGAGCAGGACGCTAAAGCTAACGCTGACAAAGGCGACAAATTCCGTGCTGATTTCGCCAAAGAAAAAGGCGTGAAGAAAACTGAATCTGGTTTGCTGTATCAGGTAGAGAAACCAGGTACCGGCGCAGCGCCGAAAGACAGCGATACCGTTGTTGTTAACTACAAAGGCACCCTGACCGACGGGACTGAGTTCGATAACTCTTATACTCGTGGCGAGCCACTGTCCTTCCGTCTTGACGGTGTTATCCCAGGCTGGACCGAAGGCCTGAAACACATCAAGAAAGGCGGCAAAATCAAGCTGGTCATCCCACCAGAACTGGCTTACGGCAAAACTGGCGTCCCGGGGATCCCGGCTAACTCCACTCTGGTGTTCGATGTTGAACTGCTGGACGTGAAAGCAGCGCCAAAAGCTGATCCAAAAGCTGCTGAAAAACCTGCTGAAGCCGAAGCTGCGCCGAAAGCTAACTAAGCTACCGCACAGTTGCTGCATGAAACCGTCGCTTAATGCGGCGGTTTTTTTTCGTCAGTAACTTTTATTTGAACCAGCCCCTCATTTTATTGCGGTTACTCTATGATGATAACTTGACGCTTTTGTCTGCCCGGCATAACGTCACAGATCCATATACTCGCAAGGCCGTTTTTTCTGTACTTTTGATACAGTAACGACCCTGGAACGATGAATAATGCGCTCTGACTCCCGTTGGAAGGCGCGATATAGAGGGTGGTAGCTTCGATGTCTAATTCGCTTATAACTGGCGAAACCGGCGATCTGGATTTGCTGGACCAACGTCCTTTCAGCCAGGTCGACCATGAAATTTTGTCTTCATACGAGGCCGTGGTGGACGGGCTTGCTATGCTGATTGGTGAGCACTGCGAAATTGTTCTTCATTCACTGGAAGATCTGAAATGCTCTGCGGTTCGCATCGCCAATGGCGAACATACCGGCCGCAAAATCGGCTCACCGATTACGGATCTCGCGCTGCGCATGTTACATGACATGACCGGTGCTGACAGCAATGTCTCCAAAGCCTATTTCACCCGTGCTAAAAGCGGTGTGCTGATGAAGTCGGTGACTATCGCCATCCGCAACCGTGAGCAGCGTGTCATCGGGCTGCTATGCATCAACATGAATCTTGATGTGCCTTTCTCGCAGATCATTCAGACCTTCATGCCGCCGGAAACGCAGGAAGTCGCTTCTTCGGTGAACTTCGCGTCGTCGGTTGACGATCTGGTCGCTCAGACGCTGGAATTCACCATTGAAGAGGTGAATGCGGACCGCAATGTTTCTAACAATGCGAAGAACCGTCAGGTTGTGCTGAATCTCTATGAAAAAGGTATTTTTGATATTAAAGATGCCATTAATCAGGTGGCTGACCGTCTGAATATTTCCAAGCACACGGTATATCTATATATCCGCCAGTTTAAAAGTGGTGACCTGGTGGGGAACGAACGTTGAAGCTCCGCTACTGCCTTTTGGTAACCGGTCCGGCGTATGGAACTCAGCAAGCCAGTGCGGCTTATCAGTTCGCACTGGCGCTCATTGCGAGCGGGCATCAGCTCAACAGCGTTTTTTTCTATCGCGAAGGCGTACTGAACGGCAACCTGCTTTCTGCGCCAGCCTCCGATGAATTCGATTTAGTGAGATCCTGGCAGAGAATGGCAGCCGATCATCAGGTGGCGCTGAATGTTTGTGTTGCTGCGGCTTTGCGTCGCGGTGTGATTGACGAAACGGAAGCCCATAATCAGGGGCACGGTCAGACTAACCTTCAACCGGGTTTCCATCTGACCGGCCTGGGCAGCCTTGCTGAAGCTTCGCTGACCTGTGATCGTATGGTGCAGTTCTGATGTGCTATTGCAGAGAACAATAATGAAGAAGGTAGCGTTTATATTCACGCAAGGACCGCATGGTTCTTCCGCCGGGCGCGAAGGTCTCGATGCGCTGCTTGCCACCTCAGCGCTTACCGAAGATATCGGCGTCTTTTTTATGGCAGACGGCGTTTTTCAGCTGATGCCTGCACAGCAGCCTGAAAAAATTCTGGCCCGTAATTATATCGCCACGTTCGGTGTGCTGCCCCTTTATGATGTCGACCAGTGCTTTATCTGCACCGAGTCGCTGAAGGCTCGCGGTTTATCTGCCGGGCATGAATGGGTGCTGGACGTTGAGCCGCTGTCTGTGGCTGAAATCCGCGACCGGCTGGCGAGTTACGATGTGGTGATGACGTTTTAAATCAGGAAATCCCATGCTTTTTACCCTTTCCAGTTCTCCGCAACATTGTGATTTTTCATTGCTTCTTAAGATGATTGCATCGGATGACGCGCTTTTGCTGATGCAGGATGGAGTACTCGCGGCGCTCCATGACAGTGAAGCCTGTGAACTGCTGAGTCAGCATGTTCAGTCAGTCTATGTTCTCAGCGAGGATCTGGCGGCCAGAGGATTGGTTGGTCAAATTTCGCACAAAATAACGTTGATCGACTATACTGGATTCGTCGCGCTGACTGAGAAACACACCCAGCAAACAGCATGGTGAATCAACGATGTGCTGTATATTTCTTGACACCCTCTTAGGTCAGCCCTAAAATTCTGCGTCCCCATATTAGCTAATGCTTTTTGTGGGGCGATTTATCACGCGTTTACAAAGTAGTTTATGAACCAAAATCCAGGAGCTTTTTAATGGCAACAATTAATCAGCTGGTACGCAAACCACGCTCTACGAAGGTTGCTAAAAGCAACGTTCCAGCGCTGGAAGCTTGCCCGCAGAAACGTGGCGTATGTACTCGTGTATATACTACCACCCCTAAAAAACCAAACTCCGCACTGCGTAAAGTCTGCCGTGTGCGTTTGACTAACGGTTTTGAAGTTACCTCCTACATCGGCGGTGAAGGTCATAACCTGCAGGAACACTCCGTGATCCTGATCCGTGGCGGTCGTGTAAAAGACTTGCCAGGTGTGCGTTATCACACCGTCCGTGGCGCGCTGGACTGTTCAGGCGTTAAGGATCGTAAGCAATCTCGTTCTAAATACGGCGTTAAAAAGCCGAAGTCTTAATGGTTCTCCGTTAAGTAAGGCCAAACATTTTCACTTTACTGTCAAAATAAACTCTTAGAGTTTTGGACAATCCTGAATTAACAACGGAGTATTTCCATGCCACGTCGTCGCGTCATTGGTCAACGTAAAATCCTGCCAGATCCTAAGTTCGGATCCGAACTGCTGGCAAAATTCGTAAACATTCTGATGGTAGATGGTAAAAAATCTACTGCAGAAGCAATCGTCTACACTGCTCTTGAGACCCTGGCTCAACGTAGCGGTAAAGGCCACCTGGAAGCTTTCGAAGTCGCTCTGGACAACGTTCGTCCGACTGTCGAAGTTAAGTCCCGCCGCGTAGGTGGTTCTACTTATCAGGTTCCAGTTGAAGTCCGTCCGGTTCGTCGTAATGCTCTGGCAATGCGTTGGATCGTTGAAGCTGCTCGTAAACGCGGTGATAAATCCATGGCTCTCCGCCTGGCGAACGAACTTTCTGATGCTGCAGAGAACAAAGGTACTGCAGTTAAGAAACGTGAAGACGTTCACCGTATGGCTGAAGCCAACAAGGCGTTCGCCCACTACCGCTGGTAATCACTTCGCTGTAGTTATGCTAACCAAGCGGGCGCTTCAAGAAGCCAACCCGCTTGGGTTAACTGAACTTGAACGTCCTAGTTATAGAGGAATCAAATGGCTCGTAAAACACCCATTGAGCGCTACCGTAACATTGGTATCAGTGCTCACATCGACGCCGGTAAGACAACCACTACCGAACGTGTTCTGTTCTACACCGGTGTAAACCACAAAATCGGTGAAGTGCATGATGGCGCAGCCACCATGGACTGGATGGAACAGGAGCAGGAACGTGGTATTACCATCACGTCCGCTGCGACCACCTGTTTCTGGTCAGGTATGGCTAAGCAGTTCGAACCACACCACATCAACATCATCGACACCCCAGGGCACGTTGACTTCACCATCGAAGTTGAACGTTCCATGCGTGTTCTTGATGGCGCGGTAATGGTTTACTGTGCTGTTGGTGGTGTTCAGCCGCAGTCTGAGACCGTATGGCGTCAGGCAAACAAATATAAAGTTCCTCGTATCGCGTTCGTTAACAAAATGGACCGTATGGGTGCTAACTTCCTGAAAGTTGTTGACCAGATTGAAAAACGTCTGGGCGCAACTCCGGTGCCACTGCAATTGGCAATCGGCGCGGAAGAGAAATTCACCGGTGTTGTTGACCTGGTGAAGATGAAAGCTATCAACTGGAACGAAGCTGATCAGGGCGTTACCTTCGAATACGAAGAAATCCCTGCCAACATGCAAGAACTGGCTGAAGAATGGCGTCAGAAACTGGTTGAGTCCGCAGCTGAAGGCTCTGATGAGCTGATGGAGAAATTCTTTGGTGGCGAAGAGCTGACTGAAGAAGAGATCAAAACTTCTCTGCGTAAGCGCGTTCTGAACAACGAAATCATCCTGGTTACCTGTGGTTCTGCGTTTAAAAACAAAGGCGTACAGGCAATGCTGGATGCTGTTGTTGAGTATCTGCCAGCACCGACTGACGTTGAAGCTATCAACGGTCTGTTGGACGACGGTAAAGACACTCCGGCAGTTCGCCATTCTGACGATTCAGAGCCGTTCTCTGCTCTGGCGTTCAAAATCGCTACTGACCCATTCGTGGGTAACTTGACGTTCTTCCGTGTTTATTCCGGTCTCGTCAATTCAGGTGACACTGTATTTAACCCAGTGAAATCTCAGCGTGAACGTCTGGGTCGTATCGTTCAGATGCACGCTAACAAGCGTGAAGAAATCAAAGAAGTTCGTGCGGGCGATATCGCTGCTGCGATCGGTCTGAAAGACGTGACTACAGGTGATACCCTGTGTGATCCGGATAATGTGATTATCCTGGAACGCATGGAATTCCCTGAGCCGGTAATCTCCGTTGCGGTAGAACCAAAAACCAAAGCTGACCAGGAAAAAATGGGTCTGGCTCTGGGCCGTCTGGCAAAAGAAGACCCATCATTCCGCGTTTGGACTGATGAAGAATCTGGCCAGACAATCATCGCAGGTATGGGTGAGCTTCACCTGGATATCCTGGTTGACCGTATGCGTCGTGAATTTAACGTTGAAGCTAACGTCGGTAAGCCGCAGGTTGCATACCGTGAAGCTATCCGCGCGAAAGTTACCGATGTTGAAGGTAAACACGCTAAGCAGTCTGGTGGTCGTGGTCAGTATGGTCACGTTGTGATCGACATGTACCCATTAGAACCTGGCACGAATCCGAAAGGATACGAGTTTGTCAACGAAATCAAAGGCGGTGTAATTCCTGGTGAATTCATCGGCGCGATTGACAAAGGCATCCAGGAACAGCTGAAGTCTGGTCCACTGGCGGGTTATCCGGTAGTCGATCTGGGCGTGCGTCTGCACTTCGGTTCTTACCATGATGTCGACTCCTCCGAGCTGGCGTTTAAACTGGCCGCTTCTATCGCCTTCAAAGATGGCTTTAAGAAAGCGAAACCAGTTCTGCTTGAGCCGATCATGAAGGTTGAAGTAGAAACTCCGGAAGAGAACACCGGTGACGTCATCGGTGACCTTAGCCGTCGTCGTGGTATGCTGAAAGGCCAAGAATCTAACGCTACTGGCGTTGTGATTCATGCTGAAGTTCCGCTTTCCGAAATGTTCGGTTATGCAACTCAGCTGCGTTCACTGACCAAAGGCCGTGCATCTTACTCCATGGAATTCCTGAAGTATGATGATGCGCCAAATAACGTGGCCCTGGCCGTTATTGAAGCTCGTGGCAAATAAGCCACTGGTTTAAACACAATGATCCCGTGCTCTCTCTATGAAGGGAGAGCACAAGAGTAAGGAATATAGCCGTGTCTAAAGAAAAATTTGAACGTACAAAACCGCACGTTAACGTTGGTACTATCGGCCACGTTGACCACGGTAAAACTACCCTGACTGCAGCAATCACTACCGTTCTGGCTAAAACCTACGGCGGTTCTGCACGCGCA
>Ga0153981_1000330_pt1 | contig 12789 bp, 17 predicted proteins | sample TSGA065MetaG_FD_104714 | JGI IMG/M metagenome (GOLD analysis project Ga0153981, IMG submission 104714) | Attine ant fungus gardens microbial communities from Georgia, USA - TSGA065 MetaG | ecosystem: Host-associated > Fungi > Mycelium > Unclassified | place: USA: Georgia, Magnolia Springs State...
ATGAATATGTAGGATCGCACAGGCTCAAGTTCCACTTACAATCCGCTCTGGGTCAGCTTCAGATGCTGTTGTGTCCTGACTTCGTTGTTGAGTTTTGCTTCAAGATTTTGAAGAGGACTATCCGCCTTGTCAGAATACTTGACATTCATCCTTGAGCTCTCCGATGAATTCTGGGAGAAATGTAATGAGATCTCTGATCAACAGAGCAGATGGGACAATGTGGCACTCACCAAGGATTCAGATAACTCGTACCATAGTAGCATTTTCCATTGCTTCAACTTTTGAACAGAGTGGATAGGAACAGATAGTGTGAGGGTATATCAGAGCGCTCCTGCCTCGTGAATGTGAACTTGATTGTCCGCATCTAGACAGATCAACACACGGCGAAGCTGCAAGTGTGGGAGCAGCCGGCTTGCCTCATCCGTTTTCTTTCAGCTGACATGATCTCCAGTTACAATTGGTTAACTCGCTGCACCAGTTATAGAAAACACTGTCGGATCATTTCCTTCGAAGGGAGACTCATGCCTTTCAGTGAATGTCTCTTCATCACTGTCTGATTATTCTGATATACCCAATTTAGGCTCCTATCCATGAGCACTATGACAGGAGGGGAAGTATAAACATTCGTGCCAGTCTCCATATCATGAGCGCGAGATTTGTAGCTAGTAGATTGGCGTAGAAAAGAAAGGTAATTATGACGATCAATAACAATTCATTTGATGCATAAAACCTCACTGGATCACTTTTGTGTCGTGGGCTTGGGCAATAATGAAAGAGATCTCTAACGAACACACTCCTATATCAACCATATACTAGCAAACTTTGCCCACACCTCCCTCTCCTGGCCTTATGCCTCCTGTAGATACATCCCCTCAATGCCAGACCTGGTTTAGCCAAAGAATAGAAAGCCAAAAAGAAGACATGGTCACCTGACAACTGAGACTTTTTTTATCTATTTAAATCAATGATTTATTACATGGAGCTTGTAGGCAGGCCATGGTAGATACACTGTATCTACTTATTATACTAAGCAACTATATATAGGAAGGAGGTGAGACAGTATATAAGTGGAAATGGAGAGAACAGGAGAAAAGAAAGACATAAAAGAAAAGGAAAAATTTAGATGACACTCTTGCCTATCAGGCCTCTACATATGATGGTTTCATCCATTGTCAAAGCTGGATTATCCACTAGGAAGTGGACAAAGCTATTAATGACAATATTGCATGGTCTTGTCAACAAATCATGTAATTCACATTGCATTACAATGTATTCATGTGTTTGAACTTTGGATTTGCTGTATGGACATCTTGTGGGCTCATTCAGGAAGAATTGCTGGCAATACTTGCCTATGGGTGCATACCCTGTGGTCATACACATAAATCTTGCACACAAGGCATTAGTAAAGCCTATGAATGGGAGCTATGAGCCTCCCTTTGCATAAGTGGGCTTTATGATACTTTGATTCTTGTCTTTGAAGTCCAAGAATAGCTGGCCTCTCTTTTTGCTTGTTGGAAACAATTCCTGCCACTCTCTGAGTATATTGTTGCACTCCTTCTTTTTACTGAACAAGAGTGAATTCTTGCTTGGAAGTATTGGGTTGTCTACAGCTGCTTTGACTTGGCTGTCAACAAGTTTGTATTTTGGCCATTCTGCTTTGTTTGGGCAAAACCAAAATTGAATTTTATTTCTTCTATCTTTGCAGAAGAACATCTTGATCTTGGTGGCTAATAGTATGACAAGACTCTGGAATGGGTTGACCTTTGATTCTATAATTTTTTTTGTATCTTCGATGGAGTTAGTGATAATGGTAATGTTGTGGGTATTGTTGTTATCCATTACAGGGATGAGACCTATATAGATGGCCATTAGTTTGGCTTCAATAGGGGCAACATTCATCATTTGAATTTGTGGGCAACTGGTGATGGTATTGTCTTTCCAGATATGAGTGACATTAACATCTTTGATTGGGCTCTTGAGTTTTTTGTATTGTTTTTCTGTGAGCTTTGATGTTGCAAACCTATGAGTGTTATAACTTGGAATACCTAAGCTATTGTTTCTTTTCTTTTCTTTTTCTAAGTAGTTGTGGTAGAGTGATGATGTGATAATGTGATATAGGTAGCATGTGACATGTCACATGAATAAGGATATTTTAGAAGGTCATGTGATTGTGGGAGATAGGTGCACAGACCAGGAAAGAAATGTACAAGTAGTGTACAATAATTAAATGAGAACTGTCATAACTTAGCTAGAGGAAAATGAAATCTCAGATATTATGGACTTGTACTATAATCAGATGAACTAAATGGACAGGAAATCTATTTATAGAAAGGCTATTTATAGAACAGAGGAGATAAGATAAGGGGTCATGTGACAGATCACATAACAGAATCTTCTAGAAGGATCACAGAATAGTTACTTAAGTGTATGTGGTAAACATAGAACTTGTATAAGTAGGTAGCTGAATCCAATAAGAACTCCATCGAGTTTACTTTGTTCTCTCAAATGTTGAGTGCCTCTAGTTGAGCCTCTCGCTTAACTAGTCATTACAAGAACTTTATCAAATTCTCCTTGTCATCTCAGACTAAGTTGCTATACCAGAACTTGGTTCTACTACCTGAACACTACTCACCTTGAGCCCTGTCCAATCTTATTCTTATATCGCTCTCGACTGGTAATCATCATGATCACTGGTCTATTTCCTTATAGTTAGGCCCCAGACTTAAGGGAACTTGTCTGTTAGTTAGGAACAGATGGTAGAGGAATGGCCCTATACCCAGGTGCTATTTCCAAGACCTAACCTTACCTCTGGGTGGTGTTGTTCATAGCATACTTGTATACTTTCCAAACCCTTAGAACTTTGTGCTGAAGACCCATTGTGGTTTGTACATGCAGGAAAGTAATGCCTACCCCTTAAGGAGGTACTGTTAGAGTAGGGATCTCCTTCTTAGGAGTGATCATCTAACCATAGTATTAGGGCAGTAGTCAGTAAGAAAGTAAAAGTCTAGCTAGGTAAAGGTCTTGTGCCCTAGTAGGCATGACTATAAGTAAGACCAAATCCTATTCAACCTTTAAGAGACATAACACAATATCTCTTCAACAATATAATCAACTCATGAGCAGCATGCTCAACCAGAGAAAAGCCCTTGCCAAACTAAGAGCAGAATTAGAAGGAAAAGACAGAAGGAAATGTTGGGGATGTAAGAGGTTTGGGCACCTGGCCTATAACTGTAGGAGTAAAGGAGGGGAAGAAAAGGGGAAGACAGTTCCCCAAAATAAGTTTGAAGTGTTGGCAAGTAGAGTGATGTAGTGTGGAGTAAGAGGAGAAGTTGAGGTAAGATGGCAGGAGGTTGAAGAGGAGGTGAGATGCTTCAGGTGTAGGGGAGTAGGGCACTTCAAATGGGAGTGTCCAAACATTGAGTTAGAGAGGTAGCAGAGGAGGAGAGAGAAGAAAGCAGTATGTAAGTGGCTATGAAGAGAGGCTACTAGTAGAGGAGTTCAAAAGGGGATTGAATGGGAATATCAGAAGAAGATTTGCTGAGGCAGAATCTCTACCCAGTACTATTACAAAGTGGCAGGAGAGGGCAGTCAAGTTGGACCACAATATTAGGCAGAGTAGAGCAGAGGAAAGAGTGTTGGGAGGGAAGGCTGCAGCATGGGTACCCTTGGGACCAAATGCACAGCACCAGAGAGAGCAGAAATCCCCTTGGGGCCAAAGCAGTAGAGGAGGTTTTAATGCGGTAAGAGGTTCTGGATTCAGGCCTCAATGGAATAGTGGAGGTTTTAGAAGTATTGGCTTCCAAGGAGATCAGAACCAAGGAGACGGCAGGGCAAGAGACCCCAATGCAATGGATGTGGGTAGGGGAAGGTCCTGGGGAGGAGAAGATCAGAGATATTTCAACTATGGAGTATTTGGACATATAGCTAGAAATTGCAGAAATCCAAAAGGTATCAGAAAAGGGACTCAAGAGAAGTCAAAAGAGGATGGAGATCAGTAAGCCCTCAGCTGGTCTCCCAAAATAAATACAATGTACTCAGTGGTCTGAATAAAATGGATTTGGACAAGTACATTGAGAGGGAAATGAGGTGTACACTTAAACCACTAAGAGAGATCTGGCTCAACATTAGGCTATAGAAGATAGATATACATGAAGGGGTATCAGTGAAAGCCCTACTGAATAGTGGAGCAACAGGGTTGTTTATGAGTAAGAGGTTGGCAGAGAGGGAAGGGTTCAAGTTAGAAAAGTTAGAAAGACTGCTAAAAGTGAGAAATGTAAATAGAAGTAACAATAGTGGAAAAGCAATAACACATGAAGCTGAGGCCAATGTGTACTATAAGGGGCATATGGAAGGAGTAAAACTAGATGTGTGTGAGCTAGGGAAGGTGGATGTCATCTTAGGAATGCCCTGGCTGGTGGCACACAATCTAGAGATCAACTGGGAGACAGGAGAAGTTAAGATGATAAGATACCCATCTATTTGTAGAAAATATATAGAGAAGAAAGACATAGCAAAAAAAGAGATAGTAAAAAGAAAAAAAGCAAGAAGGGCAGAAATAAATGATGAGAAAAACTTAAGATGGATGATAGAGGAGAAAGAAAGGATGGAAGAGATGAGAGAAGACCATAGGAAGGTGGAAGAGATGGTACCCAAGTGGTTCTATCAGTGGTTGAAGGTATTCAGAAAAGTAGAATATGAAAGGATACCGACAAGGAAGCCCTGGGATCATACCATAGATCTTAGACTGGACTTTGTTCCTAGGAAAGGGAGGATCTATCCCTTATTCTGCACAGAGAAAGAAGAGGTCTAGGCATTTGTGGAAAACCAACTAAAGAAGGGATATATCCGACCTTCCAAGTCACTACAAACATCACTGGTTCTGTTTGTTCTGAAAAAGAATAGGAAGAAGAGGATAGTGCAAGACTATTGATATGTAAACAAGAGAACAGTAAAGAACAGTTACCCCCTACCCCTGATATCAGAGCTAATTGACAGTATGAGGACCAAAAAGGTGTTTACAAAGATGGACTTGAGATAGGACTACAATAACATTAGAATAAAAGAAGGTGATGAATAAAAGGCAGTGTTCATGACCCACATGGAATTGTTTGAACCAACTGTAATGTACTTTGGGCTCACCAACTTGCCTGTTACCTTCCAAGCCATGATGAATGACCTCTTTAGAGATATGATAAATAAAGGGGATGTCGCCACCTTCATAGATGATGTGCTAGTAGCTACAGAAACAGAAGAAGGGCACAATAAAATAATGGAGGAAGTGCTGAAGTGACTAGAGGAAAATGACCTCTATGTCAAACCAGAAAAGTGTGTGTGGAGGGCAAGAGAGATAGGGTTCCTAGGGGTGATTATGGGACCAGAGGGGTTCAAGATGAAAAAAGAAAAGGTGGAAGGAGTAACAAAGTGGCCAACATCTCAAGGGGTAAAGGACATACAGAAGTTCTTAGGGTTGGCAAATTATTACAGGAGATTTTTCAAAGACTTTGCAAAAATTGCCAAGCCCTTATACTAGTTAGTGCAGAAGGATAAGAAATGGAATTGGGGAGTAGAACAAGAAGAGGCATTTAGGAAGTTGAAAGAAGTCTTTACTACAGAACCAGTGCTAGTAGTACTGGACCTGGATAAAGAAATGAGAGTGGAGGTGGATGTGTCAGATTATACAACAGGAGGGGTATTGTCTATGAAGTATGAGGATGGAAGGTGGAGACTGGTGGCCTTCATCTCTAAGTCGTTAAATGAAACAGAAAGGAATTACAAAATCCACAACAAGGAGATGTTGGCAGTAATTCATTGCCTAGAAGCTTGGAGACATTTCCTAGAGAGAGCCAGGATAAAGTTTGAAATTTGGATGGACCATAAAAACTTAGAGTATTTTATAACAAACCAGAAGTTGAATCAATGATAAGCAAGATGAACATTGTTCCTGTCTAGATTTGACTTTACTCTAAAGTACATTCCAGGGAGTAAGATGGCAAAAGCAAATGGACTAAGTAGAAGACTAGATTGGCATAAAGGAGTGGAAAAAGGTAACAAGAATAGAATGTTGGTAAAGCCAGAGTGGTTGGGAAAAGTGCAAGTAGAAAAAGTACTTATAAAAGGAGTAGATATACTAGAAAAAATAAGAAAGTCAAAAACAAAAGATAACGAGGTAGTAAAGGCAGTGGAAGAAATGAAGAAAATAGGAGTAAAGATGTTAAGAGATAAGGAGTAGAGAGAGAAAGACAGACTAATGTTGAAGGAAGGGAAGGTATATGTACCAGGAGATGAGGGGTTGAGAACAGAAGTAATCCAGTTATACCACAATACACCAGTAGGAGGACATAGGAGGTAGTGGAAGACAGTGGAGTTAGTTACTAGAAATTTCTGGTAGCCAGGAGTGATAAAGGAAATGAAAAAGTATGTGGAAGGATATGATCTCTGTCAAAGGAATAAGAATTGAACAGAGGTACTGGCAGAAAAGCTAATGCCAAATGAGGCACCTACAAAACCATGGACACATATTACAGTGGACTTCATTATAAAATTACCATTGGCCCAAGGTTACGATGCTATACTAGTGGTGTGCAATCAGCTAACAAAGATAGTATACTTTATTTCAACAACAGAGAAGACATTGGCAGAAGGGTTGGCAAAGTTGTTCAGGGATTATGTATGGAAACTACATGGATTGCCTAAAAGTATTATTTCAGATAGGGAGCACAGTTTGTGGTGGGACTCATAAAAGAGCTCAATAGAATACTAGAAATTGAGACAAAACTGTCTACAGCCTTCCACCCACAGACAGACAGGTAGACGGAGCACATGAATCAAGAGTTGGAACAGTACCTACATATGTTCATAGATCACAGGCAAGAACAGTGGCCAGAATGGTTAGGAACTGTGGAGTTCGCCTACAACAACAAGGTGAACAGCTCAACTTAGGTATCGCCATTCAGAGCAAACAGTGGGAGAAATCTAAGAATGGGATTTGAGATGAGAAAAAAGGGGAAATATGAAGGAGCAGGAGAATTTATGAAGAGAAGTACAGGAAGAAGCACAAGCAGCATTAAAGAAAGCACAAAGGAAGATGAAAAAGTATGCAGATAGAAAGAGAAGCAAAAGGGAGGAATACAAAGTAGGAGATTGAGTACTACTAAGTACAAAAGACTTGAAGTGGCAAATGGAAGAGATGTAGACAGAGAAGCTAGTAGAAAAGTACATAGGACCATACAAAGTTAAGAAAGTTATATTGTTAAATGCAGTAGAGTTGGAGTTGCTGGGATCAATAAAGATCTACCCAGTGGTGAATGTTAGTAGAATATAGAGATACAAGGAATAAGTTAAAGGGCAGGAAAAGATACCACCAGCACCAGTGATAATAGAGGGAGAAAAGGAATATGAAGTAGAAAGACTATTGAATAAAAAAAAAAGACAGAGAAAATAGGAATACTTAGTTAAATGGAAGGGATATACAGTAGAAGAGAATACTTGGAAAAAGAAGGAGAACTTGAAAAATACAAAAGAGTTGATAGAGGAGTATGAGGATATATATGAAGAGAGTATGAAAAGAGTAAGAGAAGATCAAAGAGGAGAATTACCAAGAAGATATACAGCTAAGCTGTTATATGGATGGGACAACAGAAAATTTAAGGAAGAATATTTAAAGAAGTTGGAAAGAAATTGGAGACATTGGAAGGAACCTAAGTTCTTCCTTTGGAAGAACCTTAAGAGAGGAGTAATGTTATGACTCAGCTGGAGAAGGAAGATATTTCAGACATTGTGAACTTGTACTATAATTGGACAGACTAAAATGGACAAGAATATATTTATAGAAAAGGCTAAATATAGAACAGAGATCTGTGGAGATAAGATAAAATAAGAAGTCATGTGATAGACCATATAATGGAACCTTCTAGAAGGATCATGGGGTAGTTACTAAGTGTATATAGTGGTAAACACAGAACTTGTATAAGTAGTAGCTGAATCCAATGAGAACTCCATTGAGTTCTCTTTGTTCTCTCAAATGTTGAGTGCTTCTGCCTAAGCATCTCGCCTAGGTAGTCATTACAAGAAGAGCTATGATTTATCTTTATCTTTCCTTCTATATAGTTATAACATCATGTCAAGGATTCTTATGGATACTGGACTTGTCATAGAACACAACAAATCCAAAGTCTTTCATTTCATGAGATCACAACACCCTCCTAACCCCTTCCTTGACCTTACCTTAGTCAAAGACCCCATCCTCACTCCCAAACCTATCTGGAGATACTTGGGATTTTTCTTCAACCACAAACTAACATTCCAGTATTATGTCCACCACTATGCCAACAAATGGACAGAGATAGAGGAGGGACATGATGAGATAGTAGAAGAAGTATTGAAGAGGTTAAAAAAGAACAACTTGTATATCAAGCCAGAGAAGTGTGTGTGGAAAGTAAAAAGGGTTGGGTTTCTAGGAGTAGTAATAGGACCCAATGGCATAGAGATAGAGAAAGAGAAAGTAGATGGAGTACTGAGTTGGCCTACACTAAAGAATGTCAAAGATATTAGAAAGTTTTTGGATCTCACAAATTACTATAGGAGATTCATTAAGGACTTTGCAAAGGTGGCTAGACCAATGAATATGCTCACAAGGAAGGATGTGGAGTGGCAGTGGGGAGAGGAGTAAGAGCAGGCCTTTGATGAGCTCAAAAGGATCTTCACAAGCAGGCCAGTATTAGCAGCCCCTGACTTAGATAAGGAGTTCAGAATAGAAGTAGAAGTATCAAACTATGCTACTGAAGAGGTACTGTCAATAAAATGCCCAGATGAGTTGTGGAGACCAGTTGCTTTTATTTCAAAATCTCTAAGTGATACAGAAAGAAATTATGAGATACATGACAAAGAGATGTTAGTGGTAGTTAGAGGCTTGGAAGCATGGAGGCACTTCCTGGAGGGAACTATGACAAAATTTGAGATCTAGACAGATCACAAAAATCTCAAATATTTTATAAAAGCACCTATCAAGGTTTTATTTCACACTCAAACATGTTCCAGGGAGTAAGATGGGGAAGGTAGATAGTTTAAGTAGGAGACCAGACTAGAAGGTAGAAGTAGAAAGAGATAACAAGAATGAGGTGTTAGTGAAACCAGAGTGGCTGAAAGTTAGGAGAACAGAAATAGTAGAGGTTATAATAGAAGGGGTGGATCTATTAGAAGAAGTGAGAAAGTCAAAGATCAAAGATGATGAAGTAATAAAAGCTGTGGAAGAGATGAAACAAGCTAGAGTAAAAGTGCTGAGAGATGAGGAGTGGAGAGAGGTAGATGGGATTATGTATAAAAAAGAAAAGATATATGTACCCAAGGATGAGAAGCTTAGAGCAGAGATAGTTAGGCTATATCATAATACACTTATAGGAGGACATGGGGGGTAGTGGAAGATAGTGGAGCTGGTCACTAGAAATTTCTGGTGGCCAGGAGTTACCAAGGAGGTGAAACAATATGTAGAGGGATGCAATGCCTGTCAGCAGAATAAAAACTGTACAGAGCAATCAGCTGGCAAGTTAATACCAAATTTTATTCCAGAGAAACCTTGGACATATATTTCAGTGGATTTCATAACTAAGTTACTGCTAGCTCAGGAATATGACTCCATTCTAGTAGTAGTAGACTGGTTAACCAAGATGGTACACTTTATACCAACTACAGAAAGGACGATGACAGAAGGACTAGCAAGGTTGTTTAGAGATAATGTGTGGAAATTGCATGGTCTCCCTGAAAGTATCATATCAGACAGAGGACCACAATTTGCAGCAGGGATAATGAGAGAGTTAAATAAAATACTAGAGATTGAGAGCAAGATATCAACGGTGTTCCACCCTTAAATAGATAGACAAATAGAGAGGGTGAACCAAGAGTTAGAACAGTACCTGCAAATGTTTATAGACCATAGACAGGAGCAATGGCTAGATTGGTTGGGAACAGCAGAGTTCACCTATAACAACAAGATGTGCTCTAGTACAAAGACATTGCCCTTTAAAGCAAATTATGGGCAAGATTCTAGGATGGGGTTCGAAATAAGAAAAAAGGGGAAATATGAGGGGGTACATAAATTTGTAGAGAAGATAAAAGGAATTCAGAAGAAGGCAAAAGCAACATTAGGAAAAGTACAAGAGAAAATAAAGAAATATGTAAATAAGAAAAAAGCAGAGGTTGATGAATATAAAGTAGAGGACTTAGTAGTGCTAAGTACCAGAGATCTGAAGTACCAAATGGTGGAAAGGCAAACAGAGAAGTTGACAGAGAGATTTGTGGACCCTTATAAAATTAAGAAAATAGTATCACTAAACACAGTAGAACTACAGCTACCTAGTACAGTAAAGATACACCTAGTAGTCAATGTTAGTAGGATACAAAAATATGTAGGACAAATAGAAGGGCAGAGAAAGGAGCAACCTGCTCCAGTAGTTATTGAGGGAGAGGAAGAGTAGGAAGTAGAGAAGATATTAAATAAGTGGCAGATTAGGGGAAAAGATAAGTACTTGGTATGGTGGAGAGGGTTTACGGTGGAGTCAAACACTTGGGAAGGAAGGGAGAACTTAGGAAATGCAAAAGAAGCAGTTGAAGAGTTTGAAAGAGAATATTGCAGAGACATAGAAGATATAAGGAGGCAAGAAAGAGAAAAGAACAAAGGAATATTTGCAAGAAGAGAATTACCTAGGAGATTTACAGCAAGGAAGTTATTTGGGTGGTCAGATAAGAGGTATGATAAAGAATACTAGGAGAGACTTGAGAGAAATTGGAGAAGGTAAAAAAGAGGACAAGTTGGGGAAAGAAGAACTATGGAGACAATCAGGGAGGAAGAAAAAGAAATGGAGCAAGAAAATTCAGGACTTAGAGAATGGACAAAAGAAGACAATGATGAGATGGGGAACCTATGGGACCTATATGATAAGCTATAAGTCCTTAGGACAAGGAATCTTGAGAGAGGAGTGGTGTCATGACTTGGCAAAAATGCCTAAGTCATTTTTTATTTTCTTTTCTTACCTAAGTAGGTTGTGACATAGTGTGACATATGTGACAAGAGAGGTGACAAGAGTATCACATGACAAAAGGTTCTAGAAGGTCATGTGATTGTGGGAGATAGGCACATAGACCAAGTAGAATATATATAAGTAGTGTATTCAAATAAATGGGAACTCTATCAAGTTCTCCTTGTCAACTCAGACTTGGAGGGTAGCTAAGTCATCTCAGGTTAAGTTACTACAAGAAATTCCTAGTAACCAGTTCTACTGTTTTCCACTGCCCCCTATGTCCTCCGACTGGCATATTGTGATGTAGCCTAATGATCTCTGCTCTTAATCTATCATCTTTAGATACATATACTTTCTCCTCTTATATATAATGCTGTCTACTTCCCTCCACTCCTTGTCTCTTAGCATTTTTACCCCTGCTCGCTTTATTTCCTCTACTACTTTGACCACTTCATCATCTTTCACCTTCAATGTTTTACCTTCTTTAACAAGTTTACTCCTTCTATAACGATTTCTACTCTCTCTGTTTTCCTTACTTCTAACCACTTTGGCTTTACCAGTACTTTATCCTCATTGTCTTTCTCTACTCCAACCTCATAATCTGGCCTTCTGCTTAAACTATCTGCCTTCTCCATCTTGCTTCCTAGAACATGTTTGAGCATAAAGTCAAATCTTGACAAGTATAACACCTATCTAGCTTGTCCATGATTTAGCTTTTGTGCCTTCATAAAATATTTGAGATTTTTGTGATCTGTCCAGATCTCAAATTTTATGGTAGTCCCTTCCAGGAAGTATTTCCATGTCTCTAAGCCTCTAACTACTGCTAGTATCTCTTTGTCATGTATCTCATAATTTCTTTCTGTATCACTTAGAGATTTTGAGACAAAAGCAACTGGTCTCCACAACTCATCTGGGCATTTCATTGATAACACCCCTCCAGTAGTATAGTTTGACACATCTACTTCTATCCTGAATTCTTTGTCCAAATCAGGGGCTGCTAATATTGGTCTAGTCGTGAAAATTCTCTTGAGCTCATTAAAGGCTCATTCCTGCTCTTCTCTCCACCACCACTTTACATCTTTCCTTGTGAGCATATTCATTGGTCTAGCCACCTTTGCAAAGTCTTTTATGAACCTTCTATAATAGTTTGCAAGGCCCAAAAACTTTTTGATGTCTTTGACATTTTCCAGCGTTGGCCAACTTAATACTCTCTCCACCTTTTCCTTCTCCATCTCTATGCCATTGGGTTCTATCACCACTCCTAGGAACCCCACTTTCCATATCTTCCACACACATTTCTCTGGCCTCACATACAGATCATTCTCTTCTAATCTCTTCAATACTTTTTCTATGATTTCACCATGCCCTTCTTTCTCCTCTGTTCCTACTAATACATCATCCACAAACACTGCCACTTTTCCTTCATTGATAAGGTCTCTAAGGATTTTGTTCATCATGGCTTGGAATGTTGCTAGTGAGTTTGTCATCCCAAAGAATATAATGGTTGGTTCAAAGGACCCTATGTGTGTTGTAAACACTCCCTTCCACCCATCCCCCTCTTTTATTCTCATATTGTTAAAGCCCCATCATAGATCCATTTTAGTGAATACTTTCTTGCTTCCCATTATATCTATGAGATCTGTAATTAGAGGTAGCAGGTAGTTGTTCTTCACTGTTTGTGCATTTAATCCATGGGTGGTATGTTCCTTCACCTCCCTCATCTCAGAGGCTGATTTGAAGAATTAAGGTTGGATTGTCACATTTATGCTCAATGTAC
>Ga0153981_1000332_pt1 | contig 12740 bp, 15 predicted proteins | sample TSGA065MetaG_FD_104714 | JGI IMG/M metagenome (GOLD analysis project Ga0153981, IMG submission 104714) | Attine ant fungus gardens microbial communities from Georgia, USA - TSGA065 MetaG | ecosystem: Host-associated > Fungi > Mycelium > Unclassified | place: USA: Georgia, Magnolia Springs State...
AAAAAAGCGTTTGGAGGATAAAATAAGAAAATCTAAAGTCCAAACCAAGTGTATAATGGAGATGTTCGGGAATAACCAAATGATGATGATGGGGTTGCAGAAGGGAGAGGGCACTACGAGCAGTGGAAAATGCTGAGGAATAGTCTCGATAGCATTGACAACGAAATGAGTTAAGGTGGAAGCTGAAATTAAGAAAAAAAATCGAAGTCGAAGGTGTTTATGTGCTGTACAAACCGAATAGTGACAATGTGTAGCCCGAAGAGGTATAGGTGAGTTGGGATATCAGTGATGTCGTCCACAGTCGTCGAGAGGAGAGAGCATACTCCTCACTTCCCACTACAGACAGAAGGATTTACATTTGGCCATTGACAAACCTCCCAGAACTACCTGTCTTGAATCGAGGTCTATTCATGACTCTGCCAACTCCGCCTTCATTTTTCAACAGTTGGTGTTGCTGCGATTTGGGAGGTAATGGTGGCACCGGCGGTATCTTATTTCCGCACTTCTCACAACCTCCGTTATGCTTCTGTAACTTCATCCCAGCCAATTCATTCTTCAATGATTTGATCTCATTCTCCAACTCACGCACTCTCTTCTGCCACATGTTGTTGGTATGATCAAGATGCTCTTGTAAGACCTTGATCGTTGTAGTCGCTTGCTGGTCCGTAGCATGTGACGAGGAACTGGCATTTGACGATAACGAAGGTGGTATAGATCGTGTGTCCATATTCAACCTATCATCCACAAGAACATATTCATGGTCAGGGTTCCAGATTGGTCCTGCCGTGCTACTACCACTCGTAGGCGACACAATCCCACCAGTGATGGGGGTCGTAGGGATTGTACTGGTAAAAGAAGGCGCAAGAGGACTAAGGTTAGACTGGGAGGAAGCAGCCGATGTTGAAGAAGGACCAGATGAGACAGATATGGAAGCAAGTGAATTTAGTCGAAATCTCCCGTTGTCTCGTCTTCTCACTACAGGTTCATCTCTGGTCTCTTTTGGCCCTATACTCTCCTCGTCAAAGGTGAGTTTTGTAACGTCGATATGATCACCAAAGTGAGCACTGAAAAGCGTCGAGATAGGGCGTAGCTTGAGTGAAGGGCAATCATTGACATCAGGTGGCACGGGCTGCTGTGAAGATTCATCTTTTGTGATTTGAGGAGATAGTTGAAGTGGGGATGATCCGGTACTAACGGATATATTGTGTGGTAAAGAACGTTTGGGGCTAGTTGTTGATGACCATGAAATGTCAATGACATCAGAGGCTCCCGGTTGATAAGCGCCTTCAAATCGGGCAGCCTCAAGCAGGGAGGGCGATAAGCTTGGTACGGGGATACGATGGGAAGAAGGTTTAGGAATGTGCTTCGAAGTGAGAGCGGAGGCCTCAGACTGTAGCAACGAGGGGACAGAAGGCGGTGGAGGGGTTGGTTCTTTTTCGGAAGCCTTGGTATTGCTGAACAGCCTTATAAATCCGCTTTTTTTGTGCTTCAAATTTTTAACGGCTGCTGTAGTAGTATCCCTGGAAGTTGACGGTTCAAGGCCAGTAGCAAAACCACTCTCCGATCCCCTTCTTTCAGGTTGCTTTACTAGAGAGGACAACACATTTCTAGCTTTAGCACTAGCGCTGATAGATCGTCCTCGGGCTCGTGCAGCGACAGAATCTGAGTGACTTGCATTGCTGGGGAGCGAGAGAGAGGTTTCAGCTGCAGTCGTTGTAGAGGAATTTCCAGTAGACAGAGGCTCATAAGTCCTTGTGTTCAGAGAAAGAAGAGTGGTTCCGCGACGTTGAGCACGAGCCTCCTCCAAGGATATGAGGGAAAAACCAGGATTCAAGCTCCGCTCCGTCCAGCCGGGGATTGCATGAGGGAGGGGTTCGTCAGGCTGGGGCTGGATTGGAGTATCGGTGACAGGGCTGGAAATTTCCTTGCCCTGAACTTGAGATACGCGTCGCTTTGGGTTCTCGGGAATTTTAGGAGAAAATGGAGACACCTCGACAATGGTAGAACTAGAGTCTTTCCGGAGGACCTTGGGTGGTGGCGGTGGCGGTGGCGGCTCTAAAGAATAGGGGACAAGCTCAGGGCTGGCGTAGGGGTGGAAGACTTTGTCATTGTGTCGATCGACAAAAATGTTGGATACGTCCAAGGACGAAGAGTTTGTTGTATCGCAGCTTATGCGTGGAGAGTGTGAGGCAATGGCAGAAGGGGGAAGACGAGCGGCAGGATCGTTAGGGACATCGAGAGTGGAAGAATTTGAGCGAAAACTGCCTAGTGAGACTTTACCGCGAAAGCCCTCTGAGCGTCCAGAGTGATGAGGGCGGCCCAAGGAGGAGGTGGAGAGAGATTCTTGAGCCAGCGCACTTTTTAAGAGCGAAAATTAGAGAAATTAAGACGAAGGAAGTGACACGTACTAGAGAGCGCCGCGAGGATGAGTGCTGTCGAAGGAGCGCTTGGAATTGAGGACAGAGCGATTAGACTCTACGCTAGGGCGACCGGTTGAGGGTCTTGGACTGGCCGATGAATTTGGCTTGTGAGACTTGCTACGAGCGGAGGAGAACATGCCCATAAAACTGCTGTGGACGCTGTGGGCGATGGATGTGGTCTCATCTACATCGTCAGAGGCGTCTTCGTCGAGCTCCCAGGGTGCGCGGGAGTGGAAGCGCATTTTTGGGCCGAGATAGGACATGGGGGCAACGTCGTCGTCGTCGTCGTCGTCGTTGTTGTTGCCGTGATGGGGGCGAAGGGCGTCGTCGAGGTCGAGGACACTGGACTGGGGGTCGTCGAGGGCATGGTTGTGGGAATGTTGAGTTTGGATTGCATCGGTGGTTGGCCAGAGCATGGAGGCACAAGGCAGGAGGCCAAGCTCGGCTAACTGCGGATTACCTCTCCTTCCTGCCATGTCCTCCCGTCATTGGCGTGTTCGCATGGAAAAAACTCAGCAGGCTCAGGCGACCAAAAAGCTCGAGCTCGAGCTCCGCGACGAGAAACAGGCCGAGCTCGACAGGCAGGTGTCCTGTCCGGGTATTATTGAATAAAATCTCACTGTTTGCCGCAGACGACGGGAGGCAGCGCTGAGACGCAGCAAGGCGGCTGAGGAGAAGCGCAGGCTGGAAGAAGCCAAGGCCAAGGCAGGTTTCGGCTCCGCCATCCCTCCTTCTCTCTAAATCTCTCCTTATTCAGATGGGCGCCAGAAAGGCTGCTAGACTCCGCCGCAAGGCTGGCAGATCCAAAAAAATTAACCACTAGACCCTAGTCTATAATTTTATCTTTGCCACTACAATGCCCACGAGCCATCCACCTCCCCTTCTTTCACAAATGCTTTGTCCAGCCCCGCAACAACCCCCTCGCACAGCGGACAGCTGCTGGCAAGAACATCCTCGAGCTCCATTCGTAGCTTCTCCCCCTCCTGTCCCAAATCCCTGTCCACCCTCCCCTTCTTCCCTCCACCCCCCATCCCTGGTATCCACGTCGGGTTCGAAACAATAGCTACCAGCGCATCAGGTATAATCATATCCCGTAGTCGATCCCCTGCTGTCATGACACTCCGCCCGAGCAGATTCGCAGCTTGTGCACTACCCTTGAGAGTATTTCCAAAGTTGGCGGACAATAGCGTTCGTTGGGGCGCCAATTGCCGGGCAGGTGCTCTTCCAGTGGAGCCCGCTAGCTTGTCAGCTCCACTAGTGAGATTCTTGGTGACACTAGGTGCTTCTTTTGTCAGTTCCCCTTGCAAGGCAATGATTCTCCTTAGTGCGTGAGGCGCTGAATATTCCTTGACCTGAGACATGATCAGTCACAATTCTTCCAAAATCGGATCTAAACATACCATCTCAATCAAACAGTCTGCATGGAAGCTGTGATGACATGGAAACACATAGAACTGACGGGAAAGCACCATTTGTTCGCATTTCGAACACAGCGCCTTTGAATCGATCGTGATGAACCGGTTCTTCAGAGCCCCAATGTCCTCTTTGATGCTCTCCGCTGTCTTGGTCGCCTCATCCATCTCGTTCTTCAGTTCCTCAATATGGGATGAATATTCCTCCAGCGCATGAGCAATCTCCTCTTTGAAGTCGTCAATGACCACAAAGTCGGGGAAGAACGGTAGTATATCCTCAATCTTTAGCAGATCTGTATTCTCCAGGAACTGCATCGCCCTAGTATCCAACAATCAGTTCCTTGATCCAAACCATGGAATATGTATCACACACGCTTTGATGTCTTTCTTATCCTGCACAACGTACTTCGCAATCTTCAACCACAGTTTCTTCCTCAACACCTGATCCTCCTCCTCTGGCACTCTGTCCGCATTCATCTTCGCCAACTCCAAATCCCCCTTCTCCAGCGCCAAATCTACACTATTCTCATACAATCCCATCTTTGCATAAATATGCACGCAAGGCTGTATCCTTCCCCCGAGCTTACATATCCTCAGTGCGTAATCCAAATCATAATATGGTTTGCCTGTGATGGGATCGCTAGGTGCATTGGTCAGAAAACGGATAAGTGGTCCATCATTGTCTTGATTGATTCGAGTTCGAGTTTGAGATTGGGGTATCTGTGTTGATGAGGTAGGACAGCTCAATGCCGCACTACCATCATAGGTATACGATGAAAAGGAAGGAGAGGAAGGAGAGACGTAGAAAGTGATTAGTAAGTTATGTATCGTGGACGAAGTATTATGTTGTTCGAAAATGACATAATTGAGGTATCGGATGGCTTGATTCGGAGAAAGCAGATCTCGAGGCGTATGTTGTAGCTGAAGAAGTGCCGGAACGAGCCGTTTAGGGTCAAGAGAAGGCTGACGAACCCAAGAATCAACCGTCTCTTTTGGTGAATTTCGCATGAGGACAGAGGCAAATCGATAGTAGAGTTCAAGATCGTGTTGTCCGCTTATCACCTCGATGGCTTTAGACCACCGTTCTTCAAGAACCCAATATTCAACTACACGGGCATAATCGCCTACTGTAGAAGCAAAGAAGAGGTACATGTCTGTTCGACCATGACCCTGTATAAGTTCGTAGACGGTTTCTCTGTCGAGGTTGTTCTTGAAAAAAAAAATCAGTATCCTCAAACAGAAGATTTGGAATCCTGTCACCTTGTACGTTTTCAAAAACTGGCGCAAGTCATCTTCCAGAATAACTTTCTCCGTCTGCAAACTATCTACATCCTGTGAAACAGATCCAGCTGCAACAATGTCGTCCAGCTCATTGCATTTGGACAGGTAAAACTCTACAAGCCAAGTAGCCAGCATCATTCGCTGGGTCAAGTCCTTCAACAATATCCTCAGGTCAGGCTGAAGAGAGATATTTGCAAGACGTACAGTCTTCTTCGTTCGCTCCAGCCGTGAGATTAGATATGACCTTAGGGCATCACGTTCCCCGATATCCAAAAATTTGAGCACGACCTCCTCAAACGTCGTTGAGCATTGCGAGTAGCATCCAGAAGCTTGAAAGTATCTTGCTTCCTTGAAGTACGAATCAGCTTGAGCAGCCAAAACTCGATCACGCTGATACGCCGCCTGTAAGCAAGCATGATGAACACATGCACATGAATGAAGGATGTGATACAACCTTGGAAAACCCGAGTGCGGTATCAAATTGACCTTGCTCAAGATAGATCTTCCAGACATCGCGAGCTTCATTGCCGATGACAATTTCGAAAAGAGACTGATTAGTGAAAACCCAATACGTCTGACGTACGGGGTCCGCGGACATCCCGAGAATGGTTTCATCGGATTTCTATATATATATATATATGTATATATAAAGATCATCAGCCTGTTCGTGATAGATAGGCATACTAAGACATACTAGAGGTAGCTGCTCCTCATATGCTATGTGGTCGTTCAGGTTACATATGCCGATAATCCTGTCCTTGAACAACAGCAAGAAGTGAAATTCCGTCAGAGACAGCGATAGGGGAAAGTCTTCAGAGCCGAGACTGGGTAGACTTGGGTATGGTAGTAGTTGTGCATTATCAATGTGATCCTCCGAGTCAGCCTCGGCGACTTTGAGAGAGCCGTGGTAGACTCCGGCTGCAGTCATCCACGCCATGCGTTTTGGTACGGAATGTACCTGATCCGGATTCGGAGTGAAGTATTGCAGGTCGGAATTCTGGATGTCTCCAGGAAGCTCGAGAATTTCTGAATCGAATACGGATAAGACTTCAATAAACTCAAAATTGTCGTGACGCACTTGGAACAGTATCCCGATACCCAGCGAACAACTGTGAAAACACCTTTCCAACCTCATCAGACTTCCTCTCTACGAGACCCACAAACTGGTAGATCCTCGTTGTGGTTGTAACAACAATCAATGCTTTCTTAACCTCCGACGCAGTGAAGTAATTGAATTTGATACCAGTGACTGGATGTCTTTCGGATAGAGTAAACACAGACTGCAAATACCGTTCCTGGGACTTGAAGAAATCCTCCTCTGCATCTAAAACAGCTTCATATATGGTCCCGTTTCTCGCACCAATCAAAATCTCTCTTGTTGACGTGGAATGTGTCGCTGACAACAGAGCAACCTTGTTCCACGCGATACTTTCAATGACCATCTTGAATCCTTTCAAGACGCGAGGTTTCTTCCAATATCGATATAAATACCAATTCTCGCCTTGAACAGACGTCACGATGATGTGACGACCGGAAGGGTCCATGAAAACTTTGGACAATGTCATTTCGATGGCCTTGCGAGGTATTGGAATTTTGATGACTTGGTCGGCATGCGAGAGTTCGATGAGAACGAGGAGGTTATTTGTGAACCCCATTACCAAAAGGTCTGAGCTGACTGCAAATGAGACCAGGGGGGCAGGAAATGCGAACTGCACTCGTCCGAGCTCGAAGATGGCTGCAGTGGGTTCATTGATCCCTGTGCCATTGATCTGTGCGAGAAATAGAGAATGTTTTGTTGAGAGGATTTTTTTTTGGAGAAACCATTGACTGTACCTGTGCAAGTTCATCAAGATCTGCACGGGAATCGTTAGTTCCGTAAGGAAACGACTCGAATCCTTCATATTGAATGTTTGGTAAAGGAAGGACATTGGGAGGTGAGACCCCAGTTGTTGCGGCGTGTTCGACATCTGCACACAAGTAATATAGTTTGAGGTGTCACGAAACACTTGGAATTAACTGACATTCGTCGAACATGTCAAGATGTAAGCCACCGAGAAATGAGCTGTAAGTGTGTATATGGAGTCGAGTCGAGCGCCGAATCGCAAATCATCAATGGTTGGTCACGTATACACACCTGGTACCAACGGCATTCCGGTCCGGTGCTAATTTGGACCACTGCGTCCTGGTGCATCGCTTAATATCGTCTGATCGAACTCCAGTCCTCGGACCCTGGTATGTGACTTTATGCCCATCTGCAAGAAAGCTGCATTATCATTCATAAGCGAGGTCTGAGCCAGGATCGCCTCTCCTAGGAGATACTTCGGTCCGATCATCTCAGAAATTAGTTTATCAACCTTGACCTCGTCGTCTTGCTTCCATCATCGCCATGTCCCCTCATCGACCCATGCCTAGGCTTTTCATCGTCCGACATGGTAAGGATAGATGACTAGCTACAACTCGTTGAGTCTGATGATCGGATTTTTAGGACAGACCGAATGGTCCGTAAACGGGTTTGTTTCTTTTCTTCCAAAGACCTTGAGGCATCTTTGACATTTCTTGTCTTCTCCCAGGAGACACGTATGTCATCCCACTACCTGGGCAGAACCAATCAAGTTGACCATCCTTACAGACAGGCATCTCGGATATTCCATTGACTCTTGCAGGTGAAAGTCAAGTGAAAGCAACGGCTGAAAAACTAGTCGGTGAAGGCCGTAAGTACATCCATTGCCAAAGTGAAGAGGTGCTAAAAAATAGTAGGCCTGATGGATCCAAACAATCTGTGCACCGTTTTCGTCTCTCCGAGGCAACGTGCACACAAGACGTTCCACCTTCTTTTTGAGAATGTGCCGAAGACTCCTTATCACATCCTGACAGAGGAGGTAAGGGAATGGGATTACGGTGCGTTACTTAAAGGCCTGGAAATTATCTTCCACCCTATTTATGTCAACGTAGGAGACTATGAAGGCCTTTTAACTTCAGAGATCCTGGAGCGTAGCCCTGGATGGGACGGCTGGAAAGATGGGTAGGAACCAATGTCTCTTCAAAGTCGGGAGAAACTGACTCGGTAGAATCAAGTTATGCAGGAGGTGAGAGTGTCGAGGCATTACAAGCTCGAGTCGATGGTGTCGTTGAACAGATCCGTGCCTATCACAAGAAATATTATGAGGAGGGGACTGTTTCTCGAGACGTCGTGATTGTTGCCCATGGCCATTTTGGAAGGGTCCTCACTGCTCGTTGGGTCGGGTTTCCCCTGGCATATGGTGAGATCATCATGAGCTCACTTAGCAATGCCAGAATTCTGACAGGTTTCCAGGCAATAAATTAACTATGGATGCTGGTGCTGTGAGTTGTTACCTCCTGTGGTCTTTCTAGGACTCAAAAACTTTCTTCCCAGATCACAATCCTGAGCTATAATCACAACAACCTCGAAGAACCCTCGATTACAGCCTTGAATTTGTCTTCACTCTTGCTGTAGAAGTGTCAAATAGACTCGCATTGTAATACAGATAATATGTACTAAGGAGCTAATAAATAGCGCGACGCGTCTGTTGACTGGTGTTGATGCATACCAGGGTAACCCGGAAGGAGGAAGTCACTCTCCGTAACGGGTAATATTTAGAAGTCTTCACTTCTCCCTTCTCCTCTACTTTCCCCCAAAAAATGTCAACAATTGATGGGCAACTTCAGTCGCCTCTTTCCGCAGATCACAACATGATCTCGGAACCAATCGAGCCCTCTGACCGAAGTGAGAGTCCGCACGACAACCACGAGGGAGACCAGACCAATCCGGCTGAGGAGGTACCAAGTCCTTTTCCAGAAAATGAACCCGATCCCTCAAGTGGCACCCCTCTGGGTCCAGAGTTAGACACCCCTCTTGGAGATACCACCAGTGCGACCGTCAATACCCCGCTGTCCGAGGATACACCCACACCTCTGGTAGCAAAAACAACCGCAGTCAAGTCACCTGTGAAGAAAACGTTATCTGTCTCAACAAGTGTTGCGGCAAAGGCAAAAGGGGACAAGGCTTCGCCTGTTGCAACGAAGACAGCTGGCACTTCCCCTGGAAAGAAGGTGAATATTCAACGTGTGCTCCTACGGACTGGCTGGCGACTCATGAATTGATTCCACTTCGTGTCTTTTTTTCCCACACGTAGCCAGTTACTGGTGTGTCGAGAAGCACCTCAGGACCGGGAGGGACAACGCCCACCTCTCCTCTGAAAAGATCTACTACCTCCGCAATGTCGAAACCCGCAGCCTCGATCACCCGACCCACAGCCACCAGTGCAGCAGCACCTACGCGCCGCACTTCACTCGCTCCTGCAGGGATTAAGTCCGTGCCACCCACCACGCCACGAACCACTCTTGCCTCCTCAATGAGTGGTAAGGCCGTCGCGGCAGAGCCTGGTATCGCACACAACCGTGCTTCTGTCATATCTCCTTCTGGTTCTGTCTCTTCTCTGCACTCAGTCGGCGTCGCCGGTGCCAAGCCTCGCGCTTCAATATCAGAGGCGGCAACCAAGAAAGCCACGCCTACTGCCCGGTCAGCTGCAGCCGCTCGACCCACGGCATCATTGGCTTCTACTGCCTCGAGAGCCCCCACTCGACCTTTTTCTGCAGCGGGCAAGTCCTCTGTAGTACGCACCGGTTCTATCTCGTCTATCAAAGAAGACAAGGAAGATGGAAATATTAAAGCTCTAGAAGATCTCCGAAACCGGGTAGGTTTTACATTGGCCTCTCAATCAATTTAACTTTTGGGTTCACCTGAGTTATAGCTTAATGCTACCAGTGATGAGCTTAAATCAAAGACAGAAACTGTGGCTGAATTGGAGGGACAAGTGGAGAGCCTAAAGCTTTCGCTTGAAACTCTTCAAAGTGAGATAGAGACGAAGAACTCTCAGGCTATCGAGCTCGAATCGTCTAAGGCCGCTCTAGAAGTGACATTTCAAAAGTCAAAGGACGAGCTTACAAGGCTACAAGCAGAATATGATGAATCTAAATCCGCCTTGATCTCTTTGAAGGAGGAGGTGAGGTCTCACTCAGGTATATACTTCCTTCGACTGACTTCGTGGTATAGCTTGTGGCTACAGCCACCTCATCCAGTGAACTCGACACAAAACTGAACGAGCGAATTTCGACTCTCGAATTAGAGCTATCCAGCGCCAAGGAGAATCTGGCTACCCTCCAGACTTCTCACGATGCTACCACTTCAGAGGCGGCAACTGCTGCTGCTGCCAGTAAGGAAGCCTTGTTCAAAGCCCATTCTGAATTGGAGGCAATCGTGGCCGAGACGGGACAGCTAAAGCAGGTGCAGGTCTCAGCTTTAGATGAGGCTCAGAAGAAGATCGAAATGCTTGAGAAGGGAGCACAGGAAGCTGGAACCCTCCAAGTACAGCTCAATGCTTTGAACACCGAGAAAGAGGAGACAGCAACAAAGGTCTCCGAACTCGAGATTGAGATCTTAGAGCTGAAGGAAGCTCAGGAAGTTCTTGAAGATGAACGTGATCAGTTAAAGAACACCATCAAGACTCTTCAAGGTAGCTTCGATCAATCTCAGCAGGACATAACAAAAGCAGCAGAAGATCTGAAGACCGCTGAATCGCGACATGCAGCTACCATCGGAGACCTTCAGCAGAAGCATGCTGGGGAGCTGGCGGAAGCTGCCAAAAAACATACGCAAGTGTCACAGACTCTGCAGGCCATACAAAGAGATTTGGGGGCTACGATTACTGAGTTGGATAAGGCAAAAAAGGCTGCCGTTGATGCCGAGGAGGCCCACAAACTCAAATCATTGGAAGTCGAGCAAGCCTACATGGCAGTTCAAAACGAATTGACAGAGAGAATTGCCTCCATCGCTCAAGAACTTGAGGTTAGTCCATCCCACGTTGTGTTCCGTATTGAGGGGTGATGCTATTATGCACAGAGCCAAGAGACCCAATACAATGCCAGAGTTCAAGGCGTCGAAGATGAGCATGATCAACTTCTCCAGCAGGCTTTTGAGCGTGCTAAGGTATTTTTTTTTCTTCTATCTTGATATTTGGATTAGAGGACTGATTTAGTGTTTCAGCATGAAGCTGGAGAAGATCATGCCAAAGAACTTCAAGCTCTGCGTGCTCAATCCAAGGCTACCGTTGAAGAAATCCAAGCTGCCAATTTAAACACTCTTAGGGAACTTAAAGCTGAACATGCGTCGAGTCTTGAATCCGAGATCCAAAGTTCCAGCAAACAACTCAACCATTCAAAGCTTGAACTCAAAGCAACGCACGATGACTTGGCAAAGGCTAAGACTGCGCTTGAGGTCTCTCGTAGCGAGGTTCAGTCTCTCAAGGAACAGCTTGAAGAAATGAAAGCTGCGGCTGATGCTGAAGTCCATTTGACGCCCGAACACATTGCCGAGAACGAGAGACTGAAGAGGGCGCTCTCGGGTGCAGAGGCTGATCTGTCTGTGACAACCGAAATATTGAACCTGACCAAGAGTTCAATGACGGCAATGTCCGATCATCATGCTCAAGACCTGGAAGAGGCTGCAAAAGCACGCGCGGAAGAAATGTCGAAGCTCAAAGCTATACACGAGGAAGAGCTTATCTTGCTCACAAAGGAAAAGGATGTCCTTTCTGTGAGATTATCAGACACAGAGGGAGAGCTAGCAACAGTGAGAGCGGAATTAGGCAGTTTAAAGGCATCTCCGAAAGCGAACAACAATGGTATCGTTGCCAGCCATGAGGCTACCTCGCCTTCAAGTGGTGTTGTGACGGACGAGATGCTAAGCCAGGTGCATGAGGCGCATAATTTGAAGCTTGGTGACTTAATGGCTGAGCATGACAAGGCGGTGAAGATGCTACAACAACAATTGGATGATGCGCAGAAGAAGATCAGAGATCTGGGTGACGAGGTGTCGAGAAAGACGATGGAGATCCAGTTCATGGAGTCGGAGAATGATGAGCAGTCGGAGGCTGTGACGAGGTATGTGCAGTTTTTCAGACTCAAGAGCTGCATTGGTGGTCTTGTCGCTTTAGCTTTCATTTTTGGTTTGTTTTGAGCTCTTTCTGAGTATTCGGTTTCCTCGCTGACCTGGGATTTGGAGACATCCGGCATGTCGATGTGTTTGCGTTGCTATTTATTGCATCTCATTTGATCTATTCATTTCCATACTTGCATCGAGTTCATATACGTTAATTTCCATTGTTCCCGCACTCGCTTGTAACGCATTTGGAGCCGATCATTGACCCACTTTTGTTTTGTCGCAGATTAAAGGATGACATGCGGATCCTCAGAGATCAATTGGTGAAAGCCGGAATAGAGCCTCAAGTGAGAGACGATGCCGATGAAGAGTAGATCCACGCCTTAAACACGTGTGTATCCCCCTCACCCGTTGAACATGCATCAACCGTGTTGGTGTCACGACCACTTCATTTAATTACCCTGTTCTGACCCATCTAGGTTCTTTATTGCTTGTCAATTTTAAACTATCGTTCAACTTGGAGCAGCTTTTTATCATTCTCTACAAGTACATATGCCCATATGCAAGGATTTCTTTCTCCTGGCTTTTTACCCTCTTGCTCACTTTTACATACCCCGCTGTAATTGCACTCTGATCTGGTTGTAACGGAGGGTTTTGATGTTTCGGTTC
>Ga0153981_1000335_pt1 | contig 12642 bp, 11 predicted proteins | sample TSGA065MetaG_FD_104714 | JGI IMG/M metagenome (GOLD analysis project Ga0153981, IMG submission 104714) | Attine ant fungus gardens microbial communities from Georgia, USA - TSGA065 MetaG | ecosystem: Host-associated > Fungi > Mycelium > Unclassified | place: USA: Georgia, Magnolia Springs State...
CTTAATGGGTTTTAGTTTTTCAGCTTCAGGTGAAGCAAGTTTAGGGCCGAATCGAATTTCTTGAACACTGCTCTTTTGCTTTTGAGCTTTAGTTTTCTGGTTAAAGTCTTGGCACAGGAATGTCGTAGTATGAAGTTTATAATAGTGTTAAATTCATAGAAATTATCCACAAAAGAATAGTAGTTAAGAAGACCATTGACGATGGAATTGTATTTTAGTATTATTGATCTATGATCTAAGAATATTCATTTGCTAATAGCATTGGGTACTAGTTCCCCTCCTTTCTTAGAGTTATTAATAAAACCTTCATTAGCCAGTTTCTCCTTAATTTCTTGAAAAGGAAGTTTAAAGTTCATTCGAACTTGGTTAACTTTAACGAGTGTCTTACCTCTTGTTGAATGTCTAACAACAAATTTTTATGGTTAACTTTTGGAATAGATAAATCTACAGAAGTACCCAGAAACTTTATTGAATCTTCACCAAAGTGAGAGATCTTGGTCTTATCTTAACTAATAGTGATTTTCAACTCTTGGTAAAGGAAAGAGGCCAACTTTTATTTAAGAGATATAGCCAAATCTTTACCCCAATAATACCAATGATTCAATCCTTCGCATATCTTACATATTTAAATCTAATCCCTGTTATTATTCTAGAAGGTATATTGTTTGGTTCAGCTCTTACCCCTCTAATCTTTTTAGAGTTTAAGGGGCCTTAACTAGCTTATAATTTAAGGCTAGTTCCGTCAATTTGCTACTATATTTAACGTTTTTCGGATTAACCTTATAAATACCTTTGCTAGACTCAACAGAGTTTGCCTTAATCCAATCTTTTACACATAAATCTAGTTCGTGCAGGTATATGTTGGATAGAATAGAAAATAGTATTGAAAAACACCCAAGGGTGAATCGTAAAACACTCCTTTTTCCACATAGCCGGCTTTTACTAGTTTTCAGTATAAATCAATAAATTGTTGATCTTGAATTCTTCTAACAGAAGAGTCTCTAGAATTTTGTGATCGACGTTATCAAAAAAAGAAAAAGCCTTTAATATATTCCTCGTTGCACCAGCTAAAACCATTCAAGGTAGACGTTTGTTTTAGGGCAGAATGGCATTCTTTATATGGTCTTAATCCATGACTGCTTTCGCAAAATATGGGTTCATATATGGCCTCAACCAAGGATTTCATGGCTACCTGAACAATTTTGTATCTAGGAGAAGGAACTCATAGAGCTCGCATCTGTCCATTGGATTGGGATTTTTCTTTGGATTGAACTCCCTTCGAACAGGTTTTAATTAAAATGTCTCATCCTTTAGTGATTGAACTAGTGCTTCAACGACTTTTATGAAAAAGCCAACTAAGTTTAGTAATCGCTACCTGGCGTCATGTTACCTGGGTTGGACTTGATTTTATGATATGCTTGAATTAGAATTTCTTTTGTTGTAAGCAGTTTATATAAACCCGTGAACTTGCCATTATCAAGTTGTGTTAGTTTCGATTGGTTAGCCTTACCGTAATTAACAGCACCGGCTCCACTCGAATAGTTTCGCTGCCCCACTTTAGATAAGGGTTGAATTCTATGCCCATATCCTACTATTGAAACTCCGTCTCCATAGGAATTACTTCCCTTAGGAAATCCAGTAGTTGATTCTTTACAGAGTATGCCTTCCTTAGGTTCTATGTTTATGATGATCTGCGATCTTAACGTGATAGGTGTTGTTTCCGAAAAACTATGGCCGAATTTGGCGGATCCTATCATACTGGCGATGGTGCTACACCCTGCAGGGTTTTCAAGGCCCCCGTTTACATAAAATGGAAGAACCATAGAGGTCTTATCTTGCTCACGCTCCAAGGTTATGTAGCTAAACCCGTCGTGAGCTTTATTAGCATGCTCCACTCCCCTAGTCCTTTCGACATCGGATAAGCTAATTGATTTACGGAAGATTACAACACTTCCGATACTGATCAGTATTGCTAGAGGTAACAGGAGTTGAACGTGTTCCTGCGTCAGCCTATCGAAGTTGACGAACCACAAGCATACTGCAGTATAACCTGTAAATATCCACAACCGCGCACACCATAATGAAATGTTGTTTAATCTTGGGAATCTGTAACTATTTGACTTTATGTTAGTCAAAATTTGGACTATGTATTCATCCTATTTAATTAAAAAATATTTTGTTTAATAAAGGAGCTTCGCGTGTAGTCTCTGAGGATCCTACTCATCATTTAGTGGTGATTTTGGTTTCCCGCATATTCTTCCCATGTATACATCCGTATTACTACTAAATTGTGCTTTATGTCTAAATTAAATGGTCGGGTGAATATTTTAATATTTTTATCCTTACAATAAAATTGTATACAAAACTTAAATTAGGTGTCTATGTATATGTTAACTGAAAATTTAATTTCATTTTCGAGAGATTCTATGCTTATAGCGAAGTAATAATTAAAAAGTTTGCACTTTTAACGGCATTCCTAATTCCCATAATTGGGCTAGAAATATTATTAAAACAAAAATAATAGCCTGAGCTAGTCATATTTTTATAAATTGTCTAAATGATTTCAGTTAAATTCTTTTTCTATTCATACTATTTCTTACATAATCTGTTTTTATTAAACCTTCTTCTGTATAATTTTTAAGTATAAATAATGCATTTTCTTTTCATTTAAAATAATTTAAATACTGATTAAAATTTAAAGTATATTCTTCTAGATATTTTATTATAATATATAAAGATACTTTACTTGATGCAGCTAAAGTATAGTATTCATTACCTGTAGACTTTTCTAATTAATAAGTTACAATTAAGAAATTCAGCTATACTGGTTAGAATATTTAAATAACTTATACCTGTTATAGGCTATAATTTTCTTGGTTCATTTTTGAATCTACAAGAAATTTTTTGTAGCATTATTTTAATACCTAATTTAGTATGCTGCACAGAATAACTTACATCTGAATCAATAAATACGCTTAACCAGATATTGTAAGCTAGAGTACCTTATTTTAACGCTAATTGTTCTATATTAGTTTTATGTTGATTATTTAACCATTCTATTAATTTATGTAGTTGGTGTATTTTTAGGTGTTCTTAATTCACCATTCATTAAAGAAACTAAATTAATTAAACTATTACCGGTGAAACAGTTAATACACAAGGATTATCTTTAATTTTTTATCTTATAAAACCTGATTCTATTAGATTTAATAATCTTATTGCTAAAGGTTCATTATTTAAACTATAAGTTATACAAAATCTTGGGTTATGTTTTGTTCATATTATTATTAGGTATTCAAATATGACCATCTCCTTAAAGTGCAATAAACCAGCTAAATAACTATTTAAGTTATTATTCATTTTTATATTTTGACTATAATAAAATTTATCACTATTTTGTTGTTTTATATTTCAAGAACCTCCCTGTAATTTTATATAAGGTTAAGGTTTAATATATGGTTTTGGTTTGTTTGCCATATCTGGACTTCCACAGTGTATAGGTAAGAAATAATTACCACTAGAGATAGAACATGCCTCACAGCAATATCCCCTCAAAGAACCGTACGTGCAGATCACCCTGCATACGGCTCACCAAATCAAATTATTTTTCCTTCTTGTCTCTGTCTAGTATTTAGAGTTTAAAGGACTAATAACAGCGGAATAATACGCAAGGATATGAAAAACATCAATATGTTAAATTATATGTTTCTCTTTACACCAGGAGTGAGTCATCATTAAATGAGATAATTTAAGCTTATCACCTCCCTTCTTGATTGGTTTAATGTGGTGAATGTCTATTGTTTGAAAGTGTAAAAATTAAAATTCAATAGATTTATGTCATAATCCACATAATCCGTTTTGTTTCTTGATTAGTTTTTATTTCAGAGTTGGAGTTTTTGGATTGGCAATTAAAGATAGCCCTAGTTTAAATTCGATTAGCTTATAGCCTTTGGAGTGAAAAGCATGGATCGTTCTTAAACTTTGGGTAATATATATTTACTTGCTCTTATTAATCGGGCTGAGGTTTCAGGATTAGCTAAGTAAACAATTCTTTTACTGTCTTTTACTTTGGTGTCTCGGTTATTGGTTTTAAATACACCGAAGAAGGTCATTTTTCTGTTTTTGAATTTGTAGTAACCATCATTTTCAGGATTTGTATAATTAGGAACTATTTCAGCATCAAAGGGTCTTAATAAATACATTTGTGCCAGTTTATTTTTACCTAAGGTAGGATGTTTTCTTCTCATTCATCTCCAAATTAAATTATAAAGGGCGTTTTTGACTACTGATCTGTAATGAGAGCTATTATCTAAATTGTAATAAAGAGCCCATTCTCTAATCATAGGATTAAGTTTTGTAATTAATTCAATTGCTGAAAGATTTTGAGAGTTATTTATGATTTCTTTCAATTTTTTAATAAACTTTCTTACTTTGTCTTTGTTAGGAAATAAGACTATTACATTTACAGAATCCTCTCATACCATAGTTCTTTTGGTAGTTTTGTTTAAAAACCTTTTAGTACTAATTTTGAAGGTGTACCCTAAAAAATCAAGTTGTGTATTTTTATGTGCTAAAGTAAACGTCTTGGTTTTATGAGCTGATAAACACAGCCCTCTTTCTTTAAGAAAATCAGTAATGGCAGGAGTAACGTATTTGTTGAGTATATTTTTGCTTTTAGCTATAACTACAAAATCATCTACATATCGAACTATAGATACATCCATTTTTACTGACATTGCTTGAGCTGTGGTACGACCCTCTATTAGACCTTTAACTTTTATTTGTTTCCTTGAATAACCATTGTTAATAGGGTAGATAGATTTAAGTACTCTTTCTTCTATTCCATTTAATGTGAAGTTCCTAAGGGTAGGTGAGATTATACCTCCTTGAGAAGTTCCATTTATTGGATCTGAGTAGATTCCCGCATCTAATATTCCGGCTTTTATCCACTGTTTAACCATTGCAATAAGAGTTGGGTGAAGAAAAAGATTATTACACAGCCATTCGTGATATATATTATCGTAAAAACCTATGATATTTGCATCCAGGATCCATTTGTTTAGCGACTCATTCACCTGATTAAATTGTCCAGCTTTATAGTTGGAGTATCTTAAATTCATTGAATTTCTAGCTTTTTTAAAATTTATGGTTCGAAGATTGGATTTAACTGCAGCAATGGCTAACTTACAGTCTTGATGTACTCTGAACCCATAATTATTAGGATCACTAGTTAATTTTACAAGAGGGTAAAGCACTAGGTTTACTAAAGATTGTAACGCTCTATCTTTTATTGTAGCTATTCCTATTGGTTTATTATCTGTTTTGACGGCTTTAGGTTTAAAAACTAATTTTAAAGCAGTAGGTTTGTATCTTTTTGGATGATAAATCATATCTCTAAGGTATTCAATCAGTGTTTTAAACATTTCTGCTTTGTTTTCTTTGTTGATGATCTCATTGTCTAGTACCGGACTACTTGTTCCTGTTTGAGATAATATAAGCCAACTCGCATGCGCTCTGAAAGCAAAAGATCTAGCAAGAACTAACTGTAAATCAAAGACTTTGTGGTCGTGTAATCCAACGTTTTCCGCAAGTCTCATTAATTCCATTTGTTTACTTTCTACTATTTCTTGTCCTTTAATAGGATCATAAGATTTTAAGTAAGTTATAGAAAACTCAGACCTACTTTCTTTCGAAAGATCCAGGGTAGAGTATTTTCTATCAGATGTTATTCCTGAGACCTTGATAAGGCTTACTGAATTCTGCAGCCTGCTATTTTTGTTTATTATTAACAGCCCCGAGGATTTAAAACTCTTATTTTGTACCCGAGTATCCGTAGAGTTACTTACGGCATTTGCTTTTTCAGCTGTCTTGCCCCCGTATTGGATACTACAATCTAGCGAATGTTTTGATGTGTAGTAGGTTAATATTAACGTTTTCAAAATTAGAAAACCCAATAAAAACGGCTTTTTAAAAGCCAATTTATGTCCGAGGTTCCCGTGTTTAGTCTGTAGATTGCCAGGTTTTTTGTAACCAGGATACATTATTAAGTTCTCTCTTGTGATGGTTTTTCCCTTAGGACTGATCAAAGACAGTACGGATTCTGATACTTTCTTTCCTATTTTGTGGGAATTCATTCTTGACAGAAGATTGATTGTTGCTGTACAATTTTTAAAATAGAGATTCACTTTCGTTGAACTTAATTGTATCTCGAGGCAAGGTAGGGTATTGAAATATTTAATAAATCTGTCTCTATTCTTTCCCCATTTAGCAATTCCTCACAACCAAGGCTCGTTGGCCTTAATCGCATTGTTTAACCTTGATCCGTTTCTATACGAATATAGATGATCAGTACAGATCTGTGTTGAATACACATCTACAGAGTGTCCACGTCGAAAAAATCCTCCCACCAATCCAGGCATACCATTATCTTAACCTTTAAGTTAAGTTTGGACTATATCTTTTCCATAAAAATTTAATTAATTTAACTAGGTTAAAAACAAATTGTTCCAGCTTTTGGGATAAGGCAGGCTAGTGCTTGTGCAAATTATAACCTATAATATATATTAATTTTAATTAAATTATACATAATATGTATTTAAAGGTATTTCGCGTGTAGTCTCTGAGGATCCTACTTTTGCTTATATTTATTATATTGATCGTAGCAATTTGGTTTCCTGCTGATTGTCCAATAATTATATATGTTACTGCTTTTAAATACCTAAATAATGATATTTTTAATATTAAAAGTTAGTTTATAATTCTTAAGGGGTTTTCAGCATATAGCGAAAAGAAAGTTAAGAGTTACCAGTTAACCCGGCTATACCTTATAATACAATAATTAGATAGATCTGATTTAAGTAGTCATTGTTACTTTACAAGCTAGATATTATATATTACTGGAAATAATTAAACTAGGTGAACAGAAAAGTAAAATTAAATTAGTTTTCTATATTAGTATAACTGTTTGTGTTTGTAACTTATTGTTAAATATAAAATATTTATAAATAGTTTCCAATGAACTCAGAAATACGGATTTATAGATTTTACTTTTATTATAATCGTAGTGTGCCTAGTTCTGATTTTAATTTATATTGATATAACAGCACAAGCATTGATAGACGTAAACTTAGCAGTCTTATCTGGATTTTGTTGTTTTTATTATTAGGTTCCCCTATTAGCTCTTTCTTTTAAAAAATAGCAATTGTAAATTACTTTCATTAAGTAATGAATCTACACTACTCAGAGCTTTTTTAAAAAAGGTTTTCCAAATTTGGAGGCCAAATTTTTAGATTTGCTTAATATACAATTCCCCTCGCAGGTACTTTGGAGTGTTTTATAAAAATATGTTTTAAATTTAAAAAAATGAATTAAATTAGATGTTACATTTTAAGAAATATATACTGGGCTAACTATTAATTTATCTAAATTAGTGTCTTTTGTATAAAAAATTAGGTTCTTGGTAACTGCTTTTATATAATTTTATATTGTACATTTAAATCTGGTGTATATTTATATATAAAGTATTGTTCTAATTCTAGAACCATTTGTGGTGTAGCTTTGGGATCCATAATATATAAAGTTAAACCAACATTTTGAAATCCGTTTACATTAAAGTAATTTAAGACTAGTCGTTTGGAATTAGCTAAAGTTGATGGCTGAAAATAAGAACATACTCGTTCATATAGATTTTGGCTACTTCCTACATAACTAGAACCTGTAGGTGTAGTAAATTTGTACACTCCATTAGCATTTTTAGCTACATTGGCTATTTTTGCCCGATTATAATATGCGTTAGAAATGTAAACCTTAGTGTATTCGTGAGGTTCTTTTAGAACTTGTTTCGCGATATTTGTATTTAGACCCCTACTATTATTATAGCAGTGTTTTCTATTTATACTGTGACTACTATTTAGAATCATTCTTATAAAAATATTGTATTGGATCATAACCATAAAGAAAAGTAGAGTCAGCCCTATTCGGAACTGCTCTCCGAACCGTACGTGATAGTTTCCCATCATACGGCTCTCCACGTCAAGACGTATCAAATACATGGTTGTGGTTGGAAATTTAATTTGGAAATATTTTGTAAGCTGTAATAGACCATTTATGATTTACCTTCTCCTCGATATCAACTGCATATCAGAGTGGTTTAACTTACCTTGATAAAAAAGATCGTGAGGAAAGTTATATTCAAAAAGGTATTTATTTTATATTGACTGCTCCTTTCCATTGAACATAAAATATGTTACCTGTTCTTATTTGTTTTAATATTCCGTTTTTATTAAGTGGTGATGACCTTTTCACTTGTTCAAAAGCGCACATTTGTTTATTATTATAACTTTGCTAACTTTTCCTGCCCATGTTGTTAATAGGATTTGTGTCTACTATTTATAGAGGTTTTGAAATTATGAAGTTTTTGCGCTTTTTATTTATAAACATATCTCGTCGAGATGAAACTAACTCCGGAAGATATTTTTAAGTATAGAGAGACTTCTGTTTTCGGCTCTGTTAGCTCTGATCCAAATTTATTGAATGCCTTTTTTATTGAATTTTCGGGCTAGAGTTAGGGCACATGATTGTCTTAGTATCAATAAAACTTTGGCTAATAACTTTTCGGCAAATTGATATGTTGTCACCAATCCTGTTATCTTACTGTTGTAAAATCGGAGGATGTCGTAGTGTGTAAGGTGAACCTTGTCGCTGTTACCTTTTGCTAGAATTGTCGCTTTGTGGTTTCGTCTAGCGAATCCATTATCGTTCATCTTTTCTAATAATAGTGCGTTAGGACCATAGACTGATTTTGGTAAAGTAGATATTCGTGTTATTTTGTTTCCTGCTTCTCCTTTGTACGTTTTGAATTTAGAACAGTTATCTCGTTTTTTGATTTGAGAGTTTAGAAACATAAAACCATTTTTAGTGTTACTGATAGTAGTATCCTGCTCGTTGACCTCCATTCCAATTGCTTCCTTTAGAAATAGTGTGATTTTGTTTTTAAAAAATTCTGCTATTTTTCTACTGGATACCAGAAGGATTAAGAAATCGTCCCCGTATCTTATATAGATTGCTCGTCTTAACTCTTTGTCAATCCTGTCTAATTTACCCATTAAGCTCATATGTTATAACCTTTCGCTTGATAGGATAGCTTGTATACTTTTGTTGTAATTTATTTGTTCTACCTGTTTTACGTAAGCTGGTTCTTTTGATGGATTTATTTTATTCCCTACACTTAGTTCACACCCCTGATTTTCTAGATATTTGTATAGTTTATATAGAACTATATCCCTTACCAAAGCTCCCTGTTCCAATTTTACTCTTAATTGTTTGTTCTTTGTCGTTTTTTATTCCTGCTTTCACCCCTCTATCTATTAAACTTAGGCTTATGACACAAGATATTCTTTTGTATTGAGGTTTATATCGGGTATGCTGTATAACCATTTGCTAATGTTAAAGTTTATTGCCCAATTTAAGGCTTCTCCTGGGTTAGTTTGCGTTTTTATGTTTTATCGACCAGGTATAGGGATATTTCCATTGGAGGTTTGACTAAAGTATGGTTCAAATATTGCGTTCATCAGTACCTGTAAGGCTTTTTGTACGATCTGTTATGTTAGGATCGCATTAATGAAAGGTCTTAATTCTCCAGATTTAGTTCCTTTTGGAATTAGGATTTCTCTAGCTGGGCTAAATTTGAATCTACCTTCTCGTATATCGACAGCGGTTTTGTCATACCATTCAAGCTTTATGCGCTCTAATTTGAGAGATTTGGTTAAGGGGCTTATTGTACCCGGCTTACTCTGGATTAAAGACTAACAAGTATGTAACATCTTAGAATCGATGATTCTGATATTTCCGTTAAATTTTCCATTTGTATTCTTGTATTTGTTCAATTCACTTACGACTACTCTATAGAGTTGCTGATGCAGTTGTTGTTGCTGAAAATTATCTAAAATTTCGCCGTTGTGAGTTATTGACGCTGCCACCCTTTTCGCTGTGGATTGCGATACTATGATGGCTCCGTGCCCGCTTTCTGTCGGTTGTTTTAGAAGAGGCGGTTGCATCCCGAGTTCCTCCTTTAACTTGATTTGGGGCTTTATTTGCCCCAGGCTTTCTTGTTTAGGTGCTTGCGCATTTGCATTCCCAGTCTTGGGACTCGTCTTAGCCAGTAGGATGATACCCTCGTTCATGATACCAATGATACCCTTCGCTCCTTGTATGGAGTTTATTTCAGCTAAGCCAGGACAAACAGATCCGCTTGGTGTCCCGGATTCATTTTTAAATACGATTTGCGTCTCAAGTTTCTTATCGTCACCTTGCAAGTATGCTTTCCAATGTTATCTGTCATTATGCGGACTGACATGCTGAACATATCTATACCCTACTACAGCGCTATTACTCTTATTAGGTTATAATAGGCCAGGCAGGAAAGCTGTGTGATGTGTAATCATATAAATTAACATTCCTACTACACACAAGTTTGTCCCCTGTAAGACTAAACTACAAGTATTAATGGAGTGAAACGGCGTACTCATGATAAATGCATGGGCTGAGATTATAACGTTGAATAGCTGATGATCTCCTTGTAAGAATTGTACTCCAGGAGATGATAATTCTAATCTAATTAATACTGAAAATGCTGTTCCAATCATACCGGCAAATACCGAAAAGATTAAATAAAGAGTTCCAATTTCCTTAGCATTAGTAGAATTTAGCCAATTCATGGTGTAATATGCTAATGACTAATTCGTCTTAAGTGATTTTTATTAATAAATTGTTGTAACTGCTATTTAAATTTATTTTTTACTTAAATATAATTATAACATATTATTTATTAATACTTTTATTATTTTATTTGTACGATTAACCCTGTTAAATTAATTAGGCTAATTTTATTTACCAAATTAAGTAATATCTTTATTTATTACTCTTATTTTTAGTTTGTATTTCAAGTTCCAATTATTTGCATTATGTGAATATCTGACCCGTAAATATATAAATAAAAACTAATTTAATTAAAATGACATACTAATTGACATATTTTAATATTCAAGTCTTCTTAGTATATTTTATCATCTTTTGAACTATTAATATTTTATTAGCATACTTAAAATTATTTACTAATCTTTAATATAGTTATATTTATTAAATCAAATTATATTTATATAAATTTTATGTTCTACTTGTAAAGGGGCTGTTTGCTTATATTTGATATTACTTGTGATAAATTGAACTAGATAATAGTTATTTTGGGTATGTAAAATACGCACTAAAGGTCATTAACACATTAAAAACTTTGATAATGAATTTTAATAAACTCAATATACATACATGCTAATAAAATTATTATGTAACCTAAACCACTTAATTATAAACTAGTATAGATAAATTATCGTATAATATACCTAATATGTTAAAAACTATGTAATTTAAACTATTCAAAGGGTGGTAAATGATTAAAACTAGATAAAATTGGTTAAAAGTGATATACCTAAAATTGCCAAACAAAATATATTAATTGTTAATTATTTTATAAATTTTTCTAATATTGATAATTTGATCAAATCTTGATTAAGACTATTATTGACTGAATAATTGTTATTTATGACATATAGTTTTATATAATGTATTATTAACCATATAGAAATTAGAAACTTTTGTATAATTTTTGTAAGTATTTTAAAATCACCATATTTGTGAATTATCAATTGTTTTATAAACTATTTTAGGTTAGAAATTGGTAGAGCTATTTATTATGCTAATTATCTAGTAATTGATATTATTTAGTTTAATAGAACTGGTTTTAGTACCTCCTTTCAACTTTATAAAAACTTTGTGTAAAAATACGATATCTCTGTTATATAAACTCTTTACTGAACCAAATCTAAAAGTTATCCAACTAGTAATTATCCAAATTTACCATATATTGAATTTATTAGTTAAAATTTACATTTATTACTTGAAAGTTATATAAACAAATTATGGGAACACGTATAAAAAGATAAGTTTAAAATAACGCATTAAAATAGTCCATATTGTTTAATCTATTCGTATAAATTGAATATTTTTAAAGTGATACACTAAATTACTGGTTATTTTACCCCATTTTAATCGATAGAACTAATTTCATAAGGTTAATTAATTTAATTTGTAAGCTTTTAGTACAAATTCTTATTTTATTCTGTGTAATCATTTATATTCTAAAGATTTAAACTATGAATTAACTATATGTAATTATAAAGTTTAGACATAATTAAATTCATCCTTAAATCATATATTTAATAAGGCTGTGTTAAAATCATTAAGACCAATAACCAAAATAACTTATGGCTATAGATAAATATTATTATGTTTTATAGCTCTAGTTAAGGCTAGTTAAATACCGTTAAACACACGAACTTACTCCAAACAAACAAATCTAAGTTATTATTTTACTTAAATATATGTATTATAATTAGGCAATTTAGACAATACTTTATATTAATGTGTTTGAATTGGTAAAATTTAATAAATGTTAATGAATCCTACTGCCAGACCAAATTTAAAAGTGTGTACAAAAATCGTTTATAAATAAGGCTGACTGTAGAAAATGTAGCTCTGTTTAACGTAGTGAAAAAACTTGTGCTTGTGCTTGTGCTTGTGCTTGTGGGC
>Ga0153981_1000344_pt1 | contig 12493 bp, 15 predicted proteins | sample TSGA065MetaG_FD_104714 | JGI IMG/M metagenome (GOLD analysis project Ga0153981, IMG submission 104714) | Attine ant fungus gardens microbial communities from Georgia, USA - TSGA065 MetaG | ecosystem: Host-associated > Fungi > Mycelium > Unclassified | place: USA: Georgia, Magnolia Springs State...
ACTTACTGATTTATAAATTGATGATTTAATAATCAAAAGGCTCAAAAAAGTGAAGTTTAGACAGTAGTAAAAGATGTTATTAAGTCTGAGGTTTATTCTCAAACATAGAGTTCTTAAATACATAATTGTAGTAGTCCATACACTAGAACAGCCTACTGCATGATTATTACCTATTGTTCTATATATAGAAGTACTATTGCTTTTGAAATAGAGATAACCTAACTATTTTAGAACAGTTCTTTGTTCTATTCAAGGACAGATGATAATCTATAGATAAAGATCAGTATTATGTACAAACATTGAGAATCTTGTATCTCTATGGGATCTTATTACCTCAGGGTCTATTTATAGCTGAAAGAAGCACATTAAAGAGAGCTTTACAATAGTTATTGAAGCAAAAAATTACATTAAGCAGTTTCTAAGATATCAGTGATTTAGTGTTTGGTAACTTGGTAATTGCCAACTGATCTGTTAAATACTAATCACCTTGAGACATTTTTGGTATTTTTTGAAAGGTCTGCTTAAGGGCTTTTAGTAGCCATTGTGATTGTCAAAATCAGTCAAGTATTCCTGGAGTTATAGTCTAAATGAAGTTTATAGCACTAGAGATGGCATTGGTAAAGTCCTCTTATATTTAGGTAATAATCAAGGTACAATTGCTTTTGCAGGGAATCCCAGTGACTATCCACAAACCAAGTATATTGTATTTTACTATCACTTTATTTTTTTTGCTATTTCAAGTAATATAGTTCTTTTGAAGTATGTTCCTACTTTAGAAATGGCCACCTTTAGATTATAGATCAGTATACTAGATGATAAGGAACATATAATAGAAGTATCCCCTTGGACCAACACTACAGATTGAGATAACTCTACTGCCTTTTGAGATGACTGAACTAATCTCTCAGAGGACTACTCAATCACAACAGAAAAACTCATATAATAGATAACTACAGCTACCCTGATATAGATTTCTACTACTCCAATACAACAACCAACCTACTAGACTACTATCAATCACACCTGCCACTCCACAAACTACCTACTTTGATGAATAGTTAGCCAAAGAGAGAGTGAGACTTGATTATAAAAGGAGATGAAAGGCTTTGGGACACCTTAGTCATCAACCTAAGAGTTTGGCATCTAAGATAAGATATAACTTTTATACTATACAAAACATCATTTATTATAATTTACCTTAGACTTTATTTTATTTCTAAAAGATATATTAATATATTAGTCATCAACCTAAGAGTTTGACATCTAAGACCTTACTTTATTTCTAAAAGATATATTAATATATTAGTCATCAACCTAAGAGTTTGACATCTAAGACCTTACTTTATTTCTAAAAGATTATGGACTCCAGCCCCAAATACTAAAAACAAAACTCAATAATACTTTGCAACATAATACAATCAATACAATATCACATCCAGCTAAACCAATACCTACCTTTGTAAAAGATGATAAATTTGATGGTACTAACTAGTCATCCTGGAAACAAATGATTAGAGTAGTTGCTATTTCAAGAGAAGTATATGGATATCTTAATAGATCTATCAAACAACCTTTATTACCTTTAGTAATGACTAAATCTCTAGCTGAAATACTATAGAACTCTAATTTATTGTCTCTCAAAGAATAGATCATTTGCAATGCCTAGACCTTAGGATTACTTATATTCAACATCAAGAACTCTGTAGGTTAAGAAATTAATATTGATGGCTTTACAATATAGGTTCAGATGTCATATATAGACAACTACAAAAAGACTTTAGATATAGCTTAACTCAATGCTGAACAAAATTTGCGCAATATGACTTACTCTAACAATACTGATTTCAATGTCTATATAATTATCATATACAATAGATAATCAAGTGTAAAAGCCTTAGAAGCTAATATTTCAGACAAGAATTTCAAGAATATTGTTATTAACTCATTCCTAAGCTTATAGAATCCTACTATAGTTGCTCTTTATGATACCTCAATATCATCTTTAGAAGCCATATCTCATTTACAGATCTGGAATACAAGGATCAATAAAGGACATTCTGCCAATATAGATCAAAGTAACATAGCTCTTCAAGCATCAGTACAAAGGCAAAGAATCAGGTTCCAACTTGTATACTCAAACCCTAACTGTATATACTATTGAAACATATTATTGGTAAGAAGAAGAAAAGGAAGAATAGTTTTCCCCAGGCTTTTAAAAAAGAGATAGCACTAGAAGTACAGCAACAAATATATAACAAGAAGACTTTAAATCAGAAACAACTATCAACAGTACCACTACTGAAGAAGAAGCTGAAGAAGCTACTTTTGCATTAATGACTATAATCAACAACAAGCTCAAGGTACTTACCACTCTGCTCCCAAATACAAGCAAGTTTCCTAACAAAAACTCAACTTATAGTTATTAACTGATTGTTGAGCAAGGGAATATCAAAGCAAGGGTATAAGTAAGTAGTACTAGTAAACCAACCATATATGAAACAGAACCAAAAAGTGTAATAAATATACTTACTCTGCTGGATTCAGGGGCAAGTAATTATTGTTTCTCTAATCAAGTACTTTTCATTTCTTATATACCAATATACCAATCAATGAAAGAACTTACTGCAGAAAAGAATTCAATCTTTATTATTGTTAGAAGGGGAGATATCAAATTCAAAACAACTGTAAATGGATCAAAACAAATAATTACACTCAAGAATATACTCTAGACTTATGGTCAAATTTGATCTCAGTGTCTATAAGGGAATTTTACCAATGTTACCTCTAGAATACTAGACTGACCTCCTAGAGTGATCCTGTATCTAATTAAATATTACTATGTAATATTTAATTGTCTTTAGCTCAACTTAGCAACTCCTGATCCTGACTGATAGAACTGTAGGATTAGAGATGAACAAACTGTAGTAATATATATAGTATAGAGTACAGCTCTAGAAGTCTTATCCTAAACTCTAAGGATTCTCCTGGAGGTGAGTTGTAATATAACTTAGGAGTCTAATATCACTAAGGATTCTCCTAGAGTTTACTTCACTCCAGTCACTTTTATAGTAGTTTAGAATCTCCTAAACAGAGCCTTGGAAAATATCACAAATAGCTACTTACTAATTTGTGAGTTGATGATTTGATAATCAAAAGGCTCAAAAAAGCGAAGTTTAGACAGTAGTAAAGGATGTTGTTAAGTCTGAGGTTTATCCTTAGATATATAGTCTTTAAATATATGATTGTAGTAGTCTATATACCAGAACAGTCTACCATATGATCACTACCTATTGTTTTACATATAGGAGTGCTATTGTTCTTGAAATAGAGATAACCTAACTATCTTAGGGCAGTCCTTTGTTCTATTTAAGGACAGATGATAATCTATGGATAAAAATCAATGTTATATACAAACATTGAGGATCTTGTATCTCTATGGAATCTTATTGCCTTGGGATCTATTTATAGCCTAAAGAAGAATATTGAAAAAAGCTTTACAATATTGAAGCAAATAATTATATTAAGCAGTTCCTGAGATATTAGCAATTTAGTGTCTGGTAACTTGGTAATCACAGATTGATCTGCTGATAACTCAGTGAATACTAATTACTTTGAGACATTTTTGGTACAGTTTAAAAGGTCTTCTTAAGGGCTTTTGGTAGCTATCTATATCATTGAAATTAGTCAAGTATTCCCAGAGTTATAGTCTGAATAAAGTTTGTAACAGAAAAATATAGTAGACAGTCTTTCACTAGATGCTCTTCTCTGCCCTTAGCTAGCCTTCTATGTCATGACTTGATAAAACAGCTAAGTTATTATTTATATTTCTTTTCTCTTTTTATTTGGACTTACTACATAAAGAAAAAGTGTGGGAAAATATTATATGACAAATATCATATATCATGGTCATATATCAAGAATATTATAGTGTTATGTCATATGATGATGTCACATGATAAGTGTGGGAAAGTAGTATACAGACTATGTAGTAGTTGTATAAGTAGTGTACAAAATCTAATAGAGACTCTATCAAGTTCTCTTTATCAACTCAGACTTGGAGTGTAATTAAGTTATCTCAGACTAAGTTACTATACCAGAACTCAATTCCACATTCAGAGCACTATCTATCTTGGACCCTGTTTATCTTAGCTCTTATAATCTTTTCAACCCTTGACCAGTGGTCATCACAATCACTAGTCACCTTGATATATAGCCAGGCCCTTGGCTTAAAGGAACTTGTCAATCAGTTAGGGATTGATGGTAGAAGTACAGTACTAGGCTTAGGTATTGATACTAAGACCTAATTTTACAATCAAGTGGTGTTTTAGTAGTTACTTGTACTGTTCTTAGTATTAACCTTGTACTGGAGTCCATTGTGACTTATACATACAAAGGATTGATGGTTACTCTTTAGGAGGCTGTTTAGATTAGGAATTCTATCTATTGGATAATAGTTTAATCCTAGTATTAAGGCAGTAGTTAATAGAGCAGTAGAACTCTGGCTGGATGAAGATCTTGTGCCCTAGCAGATATAGTATAGTTAGTGAGATCAACTATTCACTCCATACCATTGAAGCATCAATACAATGTTTTAATCCTAATATAATTCCCTTATGAGCAACTTACTCAACCAAAAGCATGTTCTTGCTAAACTAAGAGCAAAACTAGAAGGAAGAAGAAAAAGAATATATTAATATTGTAAGAGGTTTGGGCACCTGGTCTATAACTACAGGAATAAGAAGTAAACAAAGGAAAAACCAATTCTCCAAAATAAATTTGAGGCGATCATCAAAATTCTCTCAAATATCACCAGTATTCTTTGTGAGCAAAAAGGATAAAAGTAAGAAAATGGTTATAGACTACTATGGTCTAAATGAACAAACCATAAAGAATAACTACCTATTACCATTGATAACAGACTTGATTGACAATATAGGGAGTAAGAAAGTATTTACAAAAATAAATCTATGGTAGAGCTTTAACAATATAAAGATTAAGAAAAGAGATGAGTAAAAGAGAGTGTTTACAATACATATGGGGTTGTTTGAACCAACTGTAATGTTTTTTGGAATGACAAATTTGCCAGCCACATTTTAGGCAATAATGAATAAAATCCTGAGAAATCTGGTAAACAAGGGCAAGGTGGCTGCATTTATAGATAATGTATTGGTAGGGACTGAAACCAAGAAGAGACATAATGAAATTATAGAAGAAGTACTGAAAAGACTAGAAAAGAACAATCTATATGTAAAGCCAGAAAAGTATATATGGGAAGTAAAAAAGATTGGATTCCTTGGAGTTGTCATAGAACTTAATAGAATAGAGATGGAGATGGAGAAAGTGGATAGAGTACTGAGTTGGCCAGAGCCAAAGAATGTAAAAGATATCAGGAAGTTTTTAGGCCTTACAAATTACTACAGAAAATTTATTAAGAACTTTGCTTGAGTAGCAAGACTAATGAATAGGCTAACAAAAAAGAATGTAAAGTGGCAATAGGAAAGCAAATAACAACAAGCATTTGATAAGCTCAAAAAGATCTTTATAATAAGAACAGTATTGGTAGTCCCAGACTTAGACAAAGAATTTAGGGTAGAAGTAGATACTTTAAATTATATGACTGGAGGAGTGCTCTCAATGAAGTACTCAGATAACTTGTAGAAACTAGTAGCTTTTATCTCAAAATCTCTAAGCAATATTAGCTGTAGTCAGGTATTTGGAGGTGTAGAGACACTTCCTAGAAAGGACTATGACAAAGTTTGAGGTTTGAACAAATCACAAGAATCTTAAATATTTTATGAAAGTACAGAAGTTAAATAGGAGACAAGCTAGATAGATCTTGTATTTGTCTAGGTTTGACTTTATGCTAAAGTATATCCCAGAGAGTAAAATAGAGAAAACAGACAGTTTGAGCAGAAGACCAGATTGGGAGGTAGAAGTAGAAAAGAATAATGAAGATGAAATGTTAGTAAAGCCAAAATGGCTAGAAATCAGAAAGACAGAGAAAGTAGAAGTAATAGTAGAGAGAGTAGATTTACTAGAAAAAGTAAAACAGTCAAAGGTAAAAAATAACAAGGTAATCAAAGCAGTAGAAGAGATGAAACAAGTAGGAGTAAAGATGCTAAAAGATAAGAAATGAAAAGAAGTTAATAGCATTATGTATAAAAAAAGAAAGGTATATATATCAAGAGATGAGAAACTGAGAGCAGAGATTATTCAGTTGTATCACAATATGCCAGTAAAAGGACATGGAAAACAATGGAAAATAGTGGAATTGATCACTAGGAACTTTTGGTGGCCAGGAGTTATAAAAGAAGTAAAACAATATATAAAGGAATATGATACTTACTAGTGTAACAAAAACTGTACAGAACAGCTAGTAGGAAAATTAATGCCAAATTCAATTCCAGAAAAACCTTAGGCTCATATTTCAGCAGATTTCATCACTAAGTTGCTGCTAGTACAAGGATATAATGTATGGAAGCTATATGGATTATCTAAGAGTATTATCTTAGGCAGAGGACCTCAGTTCATGGTAGAAATAATGTAGAAGTTAAATAGGATGTTGGGGATTGAAAGTAAATTATCAACAGCATTCCATCTACAAATAGATGAACAAATAGAGAGAGTTAATTAAGAACTAGAGCAGTACTTAAGGATGTTTATTGACTATAGGCAGGAATAGTAGCTAGATTAGTTAGAGATAGTAGAGTTTGCCTACAACAATAAAGTGCATGCAAGTACTAAAACATCATCTTTTAAGACAAATTATAAACAAGATCCCAGAATGGGGTTTGAGATGAGAAAAAAGAGAAAATATAAGAGAACAGAGAAATTTTTGACAAAGATGAGGGAAATTTAGAAAGAAGCAAAAGCAGTACTAGGGAAAGTACAAGAAGAAATGAAAAAGTATATAGATAGAAAGAGGGCAGAAGTTGGCGAGTATAAAGTAGGAGATTTAGTGATGCTAAGTACTAAGAATCCAAAATATCAGATAATTGGAAGGAGAACAGAAAAGTTGACAGAGAGGTTCATAGGACCTTACAAGATAAAGAAAATTGTATTATCAAACACAGTAGAATTAGAACTATCTAATATAGTAAAAATATATTTAGTAGTTAATGTTAGTAGAATATGAAGATACATAGAGCAAGTAAAGAGGTAGAGAAAGGAGCAACCAGCTCCAGTTATAATTAAGGAAGAAGAAAAGTAGGAAGTGGAGAGGATCCTGAATAAGCAGCAGATATGAGAAAAAGACAAGTACTTGGTACAATAAAAGGGATTTACAGCAGAATCAGATACTTAGAAAGGAAAGAAAAATCTAGAGAATGCAAAAGAAGCAATAAAAGAATATGAAAAGGAATATCAACAAGATATAGAAGATATAAGACAGCAAGAGAAGGAAGAAGAAATATTTAGAAGAAAAGAGCTGCCAGAATGATTTACAGCAAAAAAGTTATTCAGATGATCAAATAAACAGTATGATAAAGAATATTGGAAAAGACTGGAAAAAAATTAAAGATGATGAAAAGAAAAAAGAGTTAAGGAATAAAGAATAATAGAAATAATAAAGGAGGAGGAAGAAGAAATTGAGCAAGAAAATTCAGAACTCAAGAAGTGAGTTATTGATAGGCAGTGAATGCTCTTAGTAATCACCTTAGATAGATGTTCAAGAAGAACTCAATGGAGTTCTTCATTGGATTGGATCCCTACTTATACTATTTTTATAGTGGCTATACTACTAGTCTACGATCATATATTCTTCCAGAATGTTCTGTGATCACCTGACCTTGTCATGTGACCTTGATTCCCATACTATTTATATCTCAACTCCATTGTATGTCTTGAGGTTTTGGATCAAGTGTTTAAATGCTTGGAAACTTATTTTCTTTTTGGGGCTCTCATAACATGGCTCCCCCTTCAAGTTTCCTCATCAGGAGGAATTTTTCCATCAACTCCAGTTCTTGTTCCACCTTTTTTCTCTTTCTCTTTTGTTCTATCTTTTTCCCTAACTGTATAACAATTTTGCCATGAACTCTCTAGGTAATTCCTAACTAAATTTCTTCTTCTCTTCTTCCAGTTCCTGTTGTCTTAGTTCCTTAACCTCTTCTCTGTATATTCTCTCAAACTCTTCTACTAACTCTTTTGCATTTTCCAAGTTTTCTCTATTCTCTCAAGTGTTTTCTTCTGCTGTATACTTTTTTCACCTCACCAGAAACTTTTTTTTTCCCCTAACTAATCTTTTATTTAAGATTTTTCTACCTCAAATTCCTCCTCCCCTTTAATAATGACCTGTTTTGGCAGTATCTTCTTCTGTCCCTCTACCTGTGGTCTATAGAGTTGTACTCTACTTATGTTAACTACAGGGTGTATTTTAATAGACTTAGGTAGTTCTAACTCTATTGCGTTACTAGAGATGATTCTCTTGACTTTGTAGGAGCCCACAAAATGTTCTGTTAGCTTCTTTGATCTTCTCCTTTTCATCTACTATTTCAAGTCCTTCATACTTAGCAGTACTAAGTTCCCTACTATGTATTCCTCTTTTTCCCTTCTCTTTCTGTTTGCAAACTTCTTTATTTCCTCCTATGCTTTTTCTAGCACTGCTTTTGCTTTTTCCTGGATTTTTTTAATTTTTTCTACAAATTCTCCTACTACTTTGTACTTCCTCTTTCTTCTTCCCTCAAACCCCATCCTTGAATCTTGACCATAGTTTGCTTTGAATGGCAATATTTTTATTGCTGTATGAATTTTGTTATTGTATGCGAACTCTGTCATTCCTAACTAATCTGGCCACTGCTCTTGTCTATGGTCAATAAAGACCCTCAGATATTGCTCTAACTCCTGGTTTATCCTTTCTATCTGCCTATCTGTTTGAGGGTAATAGGCTGTTGAGAGTTTTGTCTGGATTCCCAACAAGTTATTCAATTTCCTTATTATTCCTACTGCAAACTACACTCCTCTATCTGATATGATGCTTTCTAGGAGTCTGTGCAACTTCCATATATGATCTCAAAACAACTTTGCAAGTCCCTCTGCTAATGTTTTCTCTGTTGTTGCTATAAAATGCACCATTTTACTAAAGTAGTTGCATACTACTAAGATAGTGTTATATCCTTAGGCTAATGGCAGTTTAGTAATGAAGTCTGCCGAGATATGGCTCTATAGTTTTTCTGGGATTGCATTAGACATTAGCTTTTCTGCTAGTGCTTTGCTTTGATTCTTGTATCTTTAGTACATATTGCATCTATCTATATATCTTCCCACCTCTTTTGTTATTCCTGGTGACCAACTCTATCGTCTTCCATTTTCCTCTGTACCCTTCTACTAGGGTATTATGGTGCAATCGTATTATCTCTCCCCTGAGTTCTCCTTCTAGTACATATATCCTTTCTTCCTTCATTACTACCCTATTTTCTATTTCCCATTCTTTATCCTTCAACGTCTTTATTTCTGCCCTCTTCAACTCTTCTACTGTCTTTACTACCTTTTTGTCCTCTTCCTGTACCTTTTTGATTCTTTCTTTTAGGTTTTTTTCCTCTATTATTGTTTCTGCTCCTCTAATCTATTCTAGCTTTATCAACTTCTGGTTCTCGTTGTCCTTTTTCACTCCCTCCTACCAGTCTAGTCTTTTGCTTAATCCATCTGCCTTCTCTATACTCCTTTCTGGAACATGTTTTAATACAAAATTAAATCGTGATAGATATAGAGCCCATCTTGCTTGTCTTTAGTTTAATTTTTGGCTTGTCATGAAATACTAGAGGTTCTTATAGTCTGTCCAGATTTCAAATTCGAGTTTCGCTCCCTCCAAATAGTACTTCCATACTTCTAGACACCTAATAACTGCTAGCATCTTCTTATCATGAATTTTGTAATTTTGCTCTGTAGCATTCAATGATTTAGAGATAAAGGCCACTGGCCTCTACTTCCTGTCCTCACACTTTGTCAATAGCACTCCCCTTGTTGCATAGTCTAAGGCATCTGCTTCCACTCTCATCTCCCTATCAATATCTGGAATAGCTAAAACAGGCTCTGTGGTGAATACCACCTTAAGTCTTTCAAATACCTCCTTCTGTTCCTTTTTCTATTTCTATTTCTGCTCCTTCCTGACTAGTGCATGTAGTGGTACTGCTATTCTGGCAAAGTCTTTTATAAATCTTTTGTAATAGTTGGCAAGGCCTAAAAACTTTTGCACTTCTTTGACATTTCTAGATACTGGCCAGTTTAATACTCCTTCTACCTTTTCCTTTTGCATTTCCACTCCCCTTGGACCAATTACTACTCTCAGAAATTCTACCTCTCTTACTTTCTATTTATACTTTTCTGGTTTTACAAATAGATCATTCTCTTCTAACCTTTTTAGTACCTCTTCCACTAATTCATCATATCCTTCTTTGGTATTTGTGACTACCAGAATATCATCGATGAATGTCGCTGTATCTCCTTGGTTTATGAGATCTCTAAACAGGTCATTTATTATTGTTTGGAAGGTAGCAAGGGAGTTTGTTAACCCAAAATACATAACTGTGGGCTCATAAGCTCTAATATGTGTTGTAAATAATACTTTCCATTCGTCTCTCTCTTTGATCCTGATGTTATTGTATCCCTACCTTAGGTCCAACTTCATAAACACTTTCCTCTTTTCTACTCTATCCAGTATATTTGCAATGAGGGATAAAGGATATCTATTCTTTATTGTTTACTGATTTATGTGTCAATAGTCCTGCACCATTCTTTGTGTGCTATCCTTTTTTGCCACAAAGTATACTGGTAACATTTGAGATAACTTGGAAGGTTGGATATATCCTTTCCTCAACTGATTCTCTACGAATGTCTGTACTTTTTCTCTTTTCTCCCTCAACAATGAGTATACCTTTTTCTTTTTTGGTATGAATCTCTCTTTCAGTTCTATAATATGGTCCCAGGTTTTTTGCACTGGCATTCTCTCTGACTCCTTTTTTCCAAACACCTTTTTCCACTTCCAGAACCTTTTGGATACCAGTCTTCTCAATATTTCTTTGTCCTCATTCTTTTCTACCTTCTTTACTTCCTTCTCCTTCTCTTCTTGCTTTCTTCTTCCACATATAGGTAGACAACATGTCATTTTTACCTCCTCTTTTTCCCAATCTATTTCTGGGTTGTGGGCTGCTAGCTATGGCATTCCCAGTATCACCTTTGTTTTCCCTAAATTATATACATCCATTCTTGCCCTCTTCACATGTTCTTTGAAGAACATATTGTACTCTACCTGGTGCATTATGGCTCCCTCTGCATTTACTGTTCCATCCACATTTTTAACTAATAGAGATTTCTTTAGCTTCTCCATTTTAAACTCCTTTTCTCAGGCAAAGGTCATATCCATAAATAGACCTGTTGCCCCACTATCTAGCAGTGCCTTTACTACTACTCCCTTATGGCTTTTCAGCTTTTCTAGCCCCACTTTCATCTAGACTTCTCTTAGTAGCTATAGAGTACGCTATATATCTTTTACTCTCTCAGTTGTGTTGGTGCAGTTTAATTTATTTCCTAGTTTTTCTGGGCACAATACACTGTATAGATTATTAGAGGCCAGCCAAGAGCTTACTGTCCTCCATTTTCTTTTGCCGACTCCTATGGCATTTCCACTATCCTTCTTTTATGCTTTTTCCAACAATTTTTGGCCATATAGCCCCACTTTCCATACATGTAGCATATCCTGTCCCCTCCTCTTCCTTTGTCTATCTCCATTGCATTTGGGTCTCTCCTTGGACCTACTTGAGTTTCTCCTCTATTGGATATATTTTCTCCTCTTCTGTACCCTCTTTCCATTCTCTATGTTATTTGTCTCTTTCTTCCCCCATATGATCCTCCTCTATAGCCTTTTCTAGGCTGTGCATTTCCTCTTGGGTGTGCCACATTTCTTCCTAACATCCTCTTTTTTATTCTGCTTTATTTCTGATTTCTATCCAACCTTACCACTCTCTCTTGCCACTCTCCAATGGTAGTTGGCAGCTCTTTTGCTTCTGCCAACTTCCTCCTAATACTCCCATTCAATTCTCTTTTAAATTCTTTGATAAGGGGTTTCCCCTCATAGCTGCTCCTCCTGGTAACCTTTTTGAATTCTTGCATGTACTCATTGCAGGTCCTCCCCCCTTGCTCAATTGTTCTCAGCTGTTCTATTTTTCTTTCTTCCTCCAATGTCTCCCCAAAGTCGTTCTTTATTTTTGTGAATAGCAGCTCTACTGGTTCCACTTCTAACTTTCCCTTGGCCAGCTCATCTAGCAAGTTATTCTTCCATGCCTCTGTTATTCCTTCCTGTACATATGACAACACCCAGGCTACCTAGATTGTTGCTATCTCTTTTATCATCTTCATTCTAATATATAGGCGGACTGCATTAACAAACTATCACAAATGGCCACTTACTGATTTGTGATTGCTTGATTTGATAATCAAAGTGTTCAAAAAAGCAAAGTTAGACAAGCAGCAAAAGATGTTGTTAAGTCTGAGGTTTATTCTC
>Ga0153981_1000349_pt1 | contig 12381 bp, 9 predicted proteins | sample TSGA065MetaG_FD_104714 | JGI IMG/M metagenome (GOLD analysis project Ga0153981, IMG submission 104714) | Attine ant fungus gardens microbial communities from Georgia, USA - TSGA065 MetaG | ecosystem: Host-associated > Fungi > Mycelium > Unclassified | place: USA: Georgia, Magnolia Springs State...
CCGGAGACGAAGTATTTTTGTAAAGCGAGATAGAAAATCGCCACCGGCACGGCAATCAGCACCGCGCCCGCTGCATACGTGGTGTAGCTCGCGCCCATTTTCTGTGCGACCAGGTTGTAGAGACCAATCGGCAGCGTGTATTTATCCGGCGTGCGCAAAATGGTGCTGGAGAGAATGAAATCGCCCAACGGCCCGGTGAAGGAAAACAGCGCAATCACCGCCAGAATCGGCTTCGACAGCGGCATAATGATCTCGATAAAAATGCGGAAATTCCCCGCGCCGTCCATGCGTGCCGATTCATCCAAATCTTTCGGGATTGCGTCCAGATACCCTTTCATCAGATAGGTGTTCATCGGGATCATGCCGCCGACGTAAATCAGCACAAGCGCCAGATGGCTGTTGATCAGGCCGAGCAGTTGCGCCAGTACGAAAATGGCGATCAGCGCCGAGAACTGCGGGATCATCTGCAATAACAGAAACAGCATCAGCCCGTCTTTGCGCCCTTTAAAGCGAAAGCGTGAGAAGGAATAGGCGGTGAAGCTGACGCAAATCAGCGTCAGCACCATGGTCAGGAAACTGATTTTCATCGAGTTCCAGTACCACGCCATGTAATTCACCTGTCCGTTGAACAGATCTTTGTAATGCTGGAAGGAGAGGTTCTGCGGAATAATCGACGTGCTGAGCAGACTGTTCCCGGCATTCAGCGACGCGCCGACGGTCCAGATCAGGGGATAAATAATAATGACCGCCACAATCAGTAACAGGAAATAACTCAACGACAGGCGGATAAACCGGTTTCTTTTAATACTGCTGTTCTTATTCATCAGTTTGCTCCCGCTTACGCCATATCATCTTGTTTAAATGAATTGGTTGAACGGAATTGCCACAGCGCAATACCGACAACAAATATCGACAGCAAAATCGTAATGGTCGCGGCAATCGCATATTGCGAGGAAGACATGGTGAGTTTATAAATCCACGACACCAGAATATCCGTTCCGCCTGCATTCGATCCCGCTACGGCCGGGCCGCCGTTATTAAACAGATAGATAATATTGAAGTTATTAAAGTTGAAGGTGTATTGCGTGATAATAATTGGCGCAATGGAATACAATACCAGCGGCAGCGTAATGGTTTTTAATTTCTTCCAGGTGCTGGCTCCGTCCATCGTGGCGGCTTCGTACAGGTCGTTAGGGATCGCCTGTAATACGCCGGTGGTCATCGCAAAGACAAACGGGAAACCGAGCCAGGTCTGCATCATGATCAGAGCCGTTTTGGTCCAGAACGGATCGGTCATCCACGCTTTAGGTTCAATGCCTAACGCCGCCAGTATCCCGTTGTTAATCACGCCAAACGAGTCGTTGAACATCCCGGCGAAGACCAGAATGGTAACGAAGCCCGGCACCGCCCACGGCAAAATCAGGATGGTGCGGATCAGCGCCTTGAAGCGTAAATCTTTCTGATTCACCAGAATCGCCAGCATCACGCCGACGGTGCATTGCAGCGTGGTTGCCAGTACGGTCCAGACGACGGTCCACTGTAAAACGTCGAGTAATGTCGAACGCCAGATATTGAGCGTGAAGATATTAATAAAGTTTTTGAATCCCACCCAGTCAACTAATTTAGCCGGCGGCGTGTGATATAAATTGTAATTGGTAAAGGCAATGGAGAAGCCGAAGATAATCGGGAACACCACCACGAAGACCAGCAGAATAAAACCGGGCGTAATCATTAAATACGGGAAACCCTCGCGCAGGAGCAAATGATATTGCTTTCTGACGCTGGGTAATTCCCTGCCCGCATCGCGGCGTTTTCCGTTAATCCACGCATCACGCAGGCTCCAGTAATAAAAGCCTGCGCCAAACGCACCAATTAATACGCTGATAATTCCTTTCGCCAGCAGGAATATCGAGTTATCGCGCGGGACTTCTTCCCCCAGCGTATAAAGCCCCCACATTCCCTGTTGCAGGAAATCATAAAAAACACCAACGAAACAAAACAGAATGATAAAAAACAGAATTCCCTTGGCCCATTGCCGGTTATAGAACTGACCAAAACCGGGAATGAATGCCAAAGCCAGTGCCACCGGCGCGTGATGGCGGGCAGACAGTGGCTCCTGGTTTTCCTCATGAAGACGCATAGACACAAAGATATTCCTTTCACTGTGAGGGAGTGAAATCACTCCCTCTTTTCAGACGTACAGCCGTTTCAGATGCGGTTGCCGATGCTGTTACCCGCAGATCACTCGTTGCTGGCTTTCGCGGCTTCAATCTGCATCTGGATATTTTTCACGGCGTCATTGAGCGCTGCGTCCACCGGCTGTTTGCCGGTTACGCCCAGCTGGATCCCGTTGTTCGCCGGACCCCAGACTTCCTGCATTTCAGGTACGCCGGGCATCGCCGTGGCGCGGGTTGACTGCTCGGCTACCGCATTGGCTTTCTCGTCATTTTTGATCATCGGGTCATTCACCAGCGCCGTCAGTGCCGGAATTTCCTTGGTCACTTCGTAGCGCACCTTGGCGTATTTCGGCTGGTTGATGAAGGTGATGAATTTTTCGGCCAGCGGTTTTTGTTTGCTGTAGGTCGATACCGCATAACCTTTAACCCCCAGGAATGAGCTCATCGGTTTGCCGTTCGGCAACAGCGGCAGCGCTTTCACGCCGTAGTTGATGCCAGCGGCTTCATAAGGCTGGAACGCCCACGGGCCGGTGATCACGGCGGCGGCTTTCTTCTCAGTAAACAGTGAGTCGATGGCGTTCAGGCCGTTGTCGCCGGTGATCCCCGCCGGGAATAAACCGTCGGCATAGAATTTTTTCAGGTACGTGACGGCTTCAATGCTGCCCGGTTTGTTCAGGCCGATATCGTCGACGTTGATCTCCCCTTTGGCATCTTTACCGAAGATGTAGCCGCCCATGGAGGCCATCGCACCGTAGGCGTAATAGACTTCGTCAAATTTGGCGAGCAGGCCGTATTTGCCCTTCGCCCTTTCCGCTTTCGAGAAGGTGTAATACTCGTCGAGCGTCGCCGGGGCTTCGGGAAGCAAATCTTTGTTGTATATCAGCACCAGCGTTTCAACGGCTTTCGGCACGCCGTAGGTGTGGCCCTTGAGCTGGAAAGCGTGAATAGCCGACGGCGTAAAGCTGTCGGTGAACCCTTTCTCGAGCGTCAGCGGTGCCAGCAACCCCTGTACCACGGCGGTGCCGAGCTGGTCGTTCGGGATCACAACCACGTCGGGGCCGATGCCAGCCGGGCCGTCGAGACGCAGTTTTTCAGTCTGTTGTGCATACGGCGTTTCCTGCACCACAACTTTGACGTTGTTCTCTTTTTCAAAGTCTTTTACAGCATCGGAAATACCGGAGGATTTCTTAATATCTTCCCAGACAAGTAGCTGTCCTTCGGCTGCCCGCACGGCCTGGCTGCTCAGACTTAATGACATCAGTACCAAGGCAGTAAGGTGTGTAATTTTCATTGTTGCTCCTGGATGTGAAGGTATAACATTTATTGTGTGTATAACAACGACACCCAATCAACACCCAGCGATACAAACCTTATAAATGCTGAATACAAAGTGATTAATGTCGTCATAAATATCGTGTTATACGTTAGACTTATAACCCAAAAATCACTACCAAAAGATGTGTATTGTGTGATCGCAACTGCAAAATTCGAACCCGCTCGTGCAAACGTTTACACAAGGTGGTTATAGTCCGAAATATCAGCGGTATGAATTTATTACGAGGTCAAACATGTCCAGCATCAGGCTTAAAAATGTGGTTAAGCGTTTCGATAAAACGGTGACGTTGCATGGCATCAATATTGATATAGAAGACGGCGAATTTACGGTGTTCGTCGGACCATCCGGCTGCGGAAAATCCACATTGCTGCGCATGATTGCCGGGCTGGAAGATATAACGGAAGGTGATGTGTATATCGGCGAGCAACGGGTGAATGACGTTGACCCGTCGCGCCGCGGCGTGGCGATGGTGTTTCAGTCTTACGCGCTTTATCCGCATATGACGATTGCCGAGAACATGGGTTACGGCCTGAAAGTGAACGGGGTGCCTAAAGACGAAATCCGCCATCAGGTGGAGATGGTCGCCAAAACGTTACAGCTTTCCCATCTGCTGGACAGAAAGCCGAAGCAGCTTTCCGGTGGCCAGCGCCAGCGCACCGCCATCGGCCGCGCGATTGTACGTAATCCGCAGGTTTTTATGTTCGATGAGCCGCTTTCCAATCTGGATGCCGAACTGCGCGTGGATATGCGTCTGCACATTTCCAAACTGCATCAGGAACTGAAAACCACCATGGTTTATGTGACGCACGATCAGACCGAAGCCATGACGCTGGCCGATAAAATCGTGGTGATGAACTACGGCAAAGTCGAGCAAACGGGCGCACCGATGGATTTGTATTACAACCCGGTGAATCAGTTTGTGGCCGGTTTTATCGGGTCGCCGAAAATGAATTTCCTGCCTGCCGAAGTGCTGAGCTGGCAGCCCGACCGGCTTGAAGTGCGCCTGACGCCGGAGAAAACCCTGACGCTGGCGCTGAGTACCCGCGAGCTGGCGGCAGGTGACAAAGTGACGCTGGGCATTCGCCCGGAACATCTGCTTTCCCATGAAACCGAAAATCAGCTGGAATTTAACTGCGAGGTGGTTGAGCGTCTGGGCAACAGCACCTATCTGTTCGGCCAGTGTTATGGCATCGACGGGTTTAAAATGCTGCTGCCGGGCGATATGGCCTTTAATCCGTATCAGAGCCTGACAACCTGGTTCGACGCCCAACGCTGCATGGTATTTGGTGAAGACGGCCTGCGCATCAGTGCCGCCAGCCTTTCACATCTGCATTAATGCCATTATCAATAACCGCCCTTCGCCGGGCGGGTATTCCTGCTAAGACTCTGTTGCAAAAGAACCGGCCGCCCTGCTTCACCTCCGCGTAAATTCAGTGCTATACCTCTTTATCTCTTTTTTACAGATGAGGAAGTTCCATGCCCATGCAATGCCTGATCCTGGATGATTATCAAAACGTCGCACTGTCTCTGGCCGGCTGGCAGGCACTCGCGCCGCAGGTAGAATGCCGCGCGCTGACGGAGCATATCAGTGATGAAGACCACCTGGTCGCGCAGTTACAGGACGCAGAGATTGTGGTGATCATGCGCGAACGCACGCCATTCAGCGCAGCGCTATTTTCCCGTCTGCCAAAGCTACGACTGCTGATCACCTCGGGAACGCGCAACGCGTCGGTCGATCTGGCCGCCGCCCGTGAAAATGGCGTGACGGTTTGCGGCACGGGCAGCGGTTCGACGGCGCCGGTTGAGCTGACCTGGGCGCTGATCCTCGGGCTGGCGCGGCATCTGGTGACGGAAAATAACGCACTGCGCCACAACGGGCCGTGGCAAAGCACCGTCGGCACCGGGCTGAGCGGCAAACGTCTCGGCCTGCTGGGATTGGGTAAAATCGGGCAGAAAGTAGCGCTGATTGCGCAGGCATTCGGGATGGAAGTCAGCGCCTGGAGCCAGAACCTGACCGCCGAACGCGCCGCTGAGCATGGCGTGGAACTGGCAGCATCGAAAGAAGCCTTGCTGAAAACCAGCGATGTGGTGTCAGTGCATCTGGTCCTGAGTGAGCGCACGCGCGGGCTCCTCGGCGCACCGGAACTGGCGCTGATGAAACCCGACGCATTGCTGATCAATACCTCGCGCGCCGCGATTGTCGATCAGCCTGCCCTGCTGCACGCCCTGCAAACCGGGCAGATAGCCGGTGCCGGGCTGGACGTTTTCGAAACAGAACCGCTGCCGCCTGGCGATCCTTTCAGAGTGCTGCCCAACGTGCTGGCGACGCCACATCTGGGCTACGTTTCCGACGGCAACTATCAGGCATATTTCCGTGAAGCCGTCGAAGACATTCAGGCATTTCTCGCCGGAAACCCGGTGCGGACGCTGAGCTAATCCGGATTTCAGGCAAAAAAAACCGGGTATAAACCCGGTTTTTCTCTTTAAGCGGCAACGAAATTATTTGGTTTCGTTGGCTTTGATTTCGCCCAGTGCTTTCAGCTTTTTGGACATTTCACGACGTTCTTTCGACAGGTCAGCATTTCGGATGATGTAGTCATCAACGCGATCTTCATAGTCGCCGCGCATGTTAGCAATGATCGCCTGAATTTCTTCGATGCTCATGCCTGGTTTGATGTAATCACTCAGGTTGTCGAGCAGCAGAACGCGTTTCTGGTTGTCACGGATTTTCTTTTCGTTATCAGCGATTTCGCGTTGTAATTTGTTTTTACGACGGAAAACACGCACAAACTCCAGAACGTCCTGGAAACTCGGCTTATTGATATTGTCCATTTTAACACCTTCGATTAAGTTACACAGATTCAGTGACTGATTTGCCGCAACCCGATTTGACGCTACAGGAATAGCTAGCGTAGCAAAAATCGGGCAGTACGCTCAGATAATCGTCCAATGGCCCCATCTTACCCGTTTTAGGCCACAGACAAAAATCCCTTCATGCTTTCGTTGTTTTACCGCTGATATTTTGAGCTTCTTCTTTTTGCATCACCATGGTGATCAGGTCGCCCATTGAGCGCAACTGCTCCGCCACCTGCGTGCTCAGCCAGACGTAACCGTAGACCTGTGCTTCCAGGTGATTCGCGGCATTCATCTCGGTAAGCAGCGCTTTCAGCTCTTCAGCAGATTCATTCAGCTCATGGCTGATTGCCACTTCATCGCCCCGCGTGCCGTTAAGCAACATCAGGCTGAGTTTCTCCAGCGTGCTGAGCATCAGCAATTGCGCGCTGCGCAGCGTGCGGGCATTGAGCATCAGATAATGGCTTTCGCGCGAACTCCAGTAAGCATCGGCCAGCAGTTCCAGCGTACACAACAGGTTACGGCTGAGCGTCTGGATGGCGTCAAACGCCTCGCGCGGCACATGAGATTCTTTGCTGGCGGGCGCAAACAGCGAACGCATTTTCACCATCTGGCTCATGGTACTTTTCATTTTGCCGTGCAGATGTGGACGTTCCAGCATGTTCGGCGACAGCCACGCGCTGTAGAGTTTATTGAGCGACATCAGATAATCGGCCATCTGCATGCGCCAGTGAATAAACGCGCGCTGCGGATAAATGCTGGCAAACAGCAGAGCCAGCAGGGAACCGAAAATCACGTCTCCGGAACGCCACAGCGCCATCTCCATGTCGCCCGGCCCTGCGCCGCACACCACCGCCAGCGTGATGCCGATCAGCAGCGCCATGTAGGGCCGTTTGCCGAGCGTCAGATATCCGCTGACAAACATGACAACGCCGCACCAGACCAGCATCACCGGCAGCGAATACAGCTCAAGCCACAGCGCGATCAGGCCGGAAACGGAGCCAAGCACTGTACCGGTAATGCGTTCCAGCACGCGCTGAACTACATTTCCCCAGAACGAAATCGGCCCCATGACCACCACCAGCGTGATCAGCGGCCAGGTGCCTTCAGGGATTTCAGTCAGACGGACGATCAGGAATGTCAGAATAAACGCCACCGCGATGCGCAGCGCATGAGTAATACGGTAGTTACGGTAAATGACGTTATCCAGCGGAGAAATTTTCTTGTCGAGACGCACGTTTAGCCTGCCGTAAGGCGAAAATTCAAAGAAGGCTTTAAGTCTAGCTGAGTTACCTGAGGTGATCACCCTGCTTTAGTCAGGGTTTTGGCGGATTGATGCTGAATTTTACGACGTTTTGGACGTTATCCCGCAGCACCACGGATTTTGACATGACTTCACTGCGCCGGATGGTATCCTAGTCACCGTTTCGCCCCTATTTCCGCACTGATAAGGTTATCTTCGTAATGTCAGACAAGCCGCAAAAAACCTTCTACTTTCACGATTACGAGACATTCGGTAAAAATCCGGCGCTGGATCGCCCGGCGCAGTTTGCCGGGGTGAGAACTGACGAAGATTTCAATATCATTGAAGAACCGTTAGTGATTTATTGCCGCCCTTCTGATGATTATCTGCCAGAACCGGAAGCGGTGATGATCACCGGAATTACTCCGCAAATTGCGCTGGAACGTGGCGTGATCGAAGCCGAGTTTACCGCGCAAATCCACAAAGCGTTTAGCGTGCCGGGCACCTGCATTGTGGGCTACAACAACATCCGTTTCGACGACGAAGTCAGCCGTAATATCCTTTATCGCAACTTTTATGACCCGTACGCCTACAGCTGGCAGAACGGCAATTCCCGCTGGGATTTGCTGGATGTGATGCGCGCCTGTTACGCGCTGCGCCCTGAAGGCATCAACTGGCCGGAAAACGACGACGGTTTCCCGAGTTTTCGTCTTGAACATCTGACCAAAGCCAACGGCATTGAACATGAAAATGCCCACGACGCGATGGCCGATGTTTACGCCACGATTGCGATGGCAAAACTGGTTAAACAGGCGCAACCGCGTCTGTTCAGCTTCCTGCTTGAGCACCGCAGCAAGCACAAACTCAATACGCTGATTGATATTCCGGCGATGGCGCCGCTGGTGCATGTCTCCGGCATGTTTGGTGCTGCGCGCGGTAATACCGCGTGGGTCGCGCCGCTGGCCTGGCATCCAGAAAACAAAAACGCCGTGATCATGTGCGATCTGGCAGGCGATATGTCCACGCTGTTAGATCTCGACCCCGACCAGATGCGCGAGCGCTTGTACAGCCGCCGCGACAGTTTGCAGGCCGGGCAATCTCCGCTGCCGATCAAACTGGTTCACATCAATAAATGTCCGGTGCTGGCTCCGGCCAAAACGCTGTTACCGGAAAACGCCGAACGTCTGGGCATTGATCGTCAGCGTTGTCTTGAGAATTTACAGTTACTTCGCCAGAACCCGCAGGTGCGTGAAAAAGTGGTGACGATGTTTGCCGAAGCCGAGCCCTTTACGCCCTCAGAAGATGTGGATGCCCGTTTGTACGATGGCTTCTTCAGCGATGCGGATCGCGCCGCAATGCGAATTATCCTGGAGACACGCCCGGAAAACCTTCCGGCGCTGGATCTGACGTTTAATGATTCGCGCATCGAACCGCTGTTGTTCCGTTTCCGCGCACGCAATTACCCCGCAACGCTGACAGACGCCGAGCAAAAGCGCTGGCTCTTGCATCGTCAGACGAAGCTCACTGACGAGCGTTTCCAGAATTATGCGTTAGAGCTTGAGGCGCTCTATAACTTGCATGAGGGGGATTCGGAGAAGATAGCGCTTCTCAAGGCGCTGTTTGAATATGGGAAACGGTTAGCTTCGTAGAGTACAGAAGCCGCTGCAATGGCGGCTTTTTAAATTTGAACGAGAATATTTCGGTTTCTCAAAATCTGCGATTGCCTGACTTTTCGCGCCGAAACCGAGCAAAGGGGGAAGTGCTTTCCCCCTTTGCATTCCCCCCGCTTTTTCAAACACACACTATCGCTGGGCCGATGGACGTGTTCTGCGAGTTCCGCGTGTGGCGCAAAACCCTGCCGCTGCGCGGTGCCCTCACTCGGTCTTCGAGCCTTTGGTCTCGAAGCCGCTCCGTTCGGCAGGATTTTTTGATCGCGCCATCTCAGCATTTTTGAAAACAAATGTAGATTGAGCACAGTATTAGGTTTTTGAAATGATCCGAGCGGGTGAAGTTGTGACCCAGGAGCCTGTGGCCGCGTTCAAAAATCACGCCGGAGGGAGAGGTGGAAAACCGCGCGGCTTTTTGCGCGGGTTGTAACCCGACCGGAGGGCACCGCGCAGCGGCGGGATTTTGCGGCAATAGCAGAAGCCGCTGAAACATAGCCGGGATGCATGGCACGTGTTTGAAAAAGCGAGGAGAGTGCAGAGAGGAAAAGCATTTTCCTCTCTGCTCGGTTTCGGCGCACCGCGTTAAGTGATCACTGCAATTAAGAAACCGAAACAATCTCGATCAAATTTAAAAAGCCGCCATTACAGCGGCCTCCTGCAAAAGAAAGTTTCCTGCCCTTTTCAAAGGGCTATAAATCACGCCTCCGGCGCTATCTCCCCGCTCATCTGCGGTGGCTGTTTCCTGAACGCATTGGTGATGAACGCCAGATACCCCAGACCAATCGCGCCCCAGACTAAGCCCAGCGTCATTGAACTTGCTTCCAGATTCAGCCACAACGCCCCCACAGTCAGCGCCCCAATTACCGGCAGGATCAGGTAGTTGACGTGGTCTTTCAGCGTGCGGTTACGCTTCTCACGGATATAGAACTGGGAAATCACCGACAGGTTCACGAAGGTGAAGGCCACCAGCGCACCGAAGTTAATCAGCGCCGTGGCGGTCACCAGATCAGAGGTCACGGCAGACATCGCCACAACACCGACCAGCAGAACGTTGAACGTCGGGGTACGCCATTTCGGATGCACGTAACCGAACACTTTCTCCGGGAATACGCCGTCACGGCCCATCACGTACAGCAGACGGGAAACGCCCGCGTGCGCGGCCATGCCGGATGCCAGAACGGTGACGCAGCTAAAGCACAGGATGACGGACTGGAAGAATTTACCCGCCACGTACAGCATGATTTCAGGTTGTGACGCGTCGGGATCTTTAAAGCGCGAGATGTCCGGGAAGTACAGCTGCAGGAAGTAAGACACCACAACGAAGATGATGCCGCCAATCAGTGCAGTCAGGAAAATCGCTTTCGGGATGACTTTACCCGCGTTCGGTGTTTCTTCAGACAACGAGCTGATGCCGTCGAAGCCCAGGAACGAGAAGCACAGAATTGTCGCACCGGTGATCATCGGCACCACGTGCGCATTCTCACTGAAGAATGGCTTGGTAGTCGCCAGCGTGCCCATGCCCTCGCCCATGTAAACGCCACGGACCAGCAGCCCCAGGAACACCACCATGATTGCCACCTGCACGACAACAATGATGCTGTTGAGGTTAGCCACCACTTTGATTCCACGCAGGTTGAACGCGGTCATCATCGCGACCAGTGCAGTCACGAAAATCCACGACGGCACGCCCGGGAAGATGGCTTCCAGGTAAATTTTCGCCAGCAGGATGTTGATCATCGGCATGAACAGGTAGTCCAGCAATGATGACCAGCCGACCATAAAGCCGACGTGCGGGCTGATGGCTTTTTGCGCGTAAGTGTAAGCAGAACCGGCAGAAGGGAAACGCTGCACCAGTTTGCCGTAGCTCACGGCGGTAAACAGCACGGCGATCAGCGCAAAGATGTACGCCGTCGCGACGTGACCATCGGTCAGGCCGGACACAATGCCGAACGTATCGAAAATGGTCATCGGTTGCAGATAGGCCAGACCCATCATCACAACCTGAACCAGCGTCAGGGTTTTACGCAGTTGTACGCGCTGAGTCGCCGGAGCGGCAGAAGTATTAGCAGACATGGCTCAGTCCTCCCTGAATTGCAGACACCGGGCGTTTAAACGCCTCTGAAAGCAACGTACAGGGAAAACTTCGTGAGTTATTACCAGTAAACGGGGGGTAGATCTTCACATCGCTGATGACGGAGGTGAAGGCTGTGCGAATGTGGCCGCAGCTGAAAGAAGCACCGGCGGGCACCGGTACAGGTTTGAAGTATTGCCCCATGTTACATTTCCTCATAGTGGCGACCGTTGTTAATTTGGGGTCGCACACGAACCTTGTTATCTATCCGGATCTGGGTCCGGCCTCTGTTGAATTAGTTTGGGTACTGCACATACAAAAAAAATAACCGGCGCCTTTAAGCGTCGGTTATCTGCAGTGCTGCGTATTTTGCACAAATCACGCATAAATGACAACATTCAGAGGCGGTGAGTTACAAAATCTTTTCCGATTTTAAACATCTTGCCTGGCCAGCACCGGTGCAACGCCAGAGATGATGAGGATCAGGCGTTTTTAAGCATCCAGTCGATCTCTGTTTCTGTCACGCGCCGTTCGAACTGCAACAGTTCGTCAGATTTACAGGCGTGATAGACCTGCGAGAAACGTTCGCCGAGGATTTTCTTCAGCGCTGGCTGATCATCAAAATCATACAACGCGTCGCTCTGGCGGATTGGCAGCGGGATCCCTTCCTGCTCCAGACCGTTTCCCGTTACCGGTTCAGGCAGCGGCAAATCGTTATCCAGCCCGTAAAGCATCCCGGCCAGCACGGTGGCGACCACCAAATACGGGTTAGCATCGGCACCGGCCACGCGGTATTCCACACGGTGATCGGCGGTTCCGCTGCACGGCACGCGCAGTGCGACGGTGCGGTTATTGTGCCCCCACGACGCCTGCGTCGGAACATACATGCCCGGCTGGAAGCGGCGGAAGGCATTCACGTTGGGCGCTAAAACGGCCATCGACGCGGGCATCAGGGCAATCATCCCGGCGAGCGAACGTTGCATCAGCGCGGAATCTTTACCGTTCGCGTCGGCGAACAGATTTTTGCCGTTGTC
>Ga0153981_1000356_pt1 | contig 12319 bp, 8 predicted proteins | sample TSGA065MetaG_FD_104714 | JGI IMG/M metagenome (GOLD analysis project Ga0153981, IMG submission 104714) | Attine ant fungus gardens microbial communities from Georgia, USA - TSGA065 MetaG | ecosystem: Host-associated > Fungi > Mycelium > Unclassified | place: USA: Georgia, Magnolia Springs State...
CACCGGACTGCCATCTAATCCCAGTGCGCACCCCAGTTCCGGGAACTCTTTCGCAAACTCCAGCCCGGCTTCCTTCAGGTAGCGCATTTCGCCGTCAAAATATTTTAAGAAATCGTCTTCCATTACTGACTTTTCCTGAGTTGCAGCCGGTTGTCATTGAGCTCAACGATCCGATCCTTACTGTCATCGAGGTCATGGCGTTCGAGAACCAGCCGCCAGGTGTTGTTGGCGAAATCCGGAGACATAAAGAGGGCAACCACAGCGACAAACTGCGCGTCGGCATGCAGCGGCACGGCCACCGTGGCCTCCGCGTCCGGCATCACCTGGACAACCTGCCGGTTGAGCAGGTCAGCGGCCAGCACGGTGTTGTCCTGTTTGAGCAGGGCTGTATAACTGGCGGTATCGAAGGTTTTACGATCTTTTAGCTGATAAACACGCACCACCGTCGGCAGCGCTTCGCCGCCTTCGTTGCTGTTGAGCGCGGCGCGGGAGGTCAGTTTCAGATGCAGGGTATCTATTTTACGGTAGAACACGGCATTCGCGACCGCAGAGGCGCCGTTGCCCACGCGCTGCGTCAGGCCGCAGCTGCTTATCAGCAACGTCAGTAACAACAGCGCGGTACCGCGTATTAGTCGCTGGATATTATTGGGCGTCATGGTGCGTTGCGTCCCCCGCATTTTCCGTGGCCATGCCCGGAGAGGTAAATATTTGGGCCGGCAGCGTAAAGCGCCGCAGGGCAAGCAGTTCCAGCGGGCCGCCGCCGCTTTGGGTGCGCAACACCACGTTCAGCGTCTCTTTGGTGGCGGTTTGCCAGCTCAGGCGATAGCGGCTGCTGTCGAGCTGTTCCACCTGCGCCTTATCAAGTAAACGCAGCCAGGCCCAGCCGCCGTCCGCCTGAAAATAGCTCTGGAAAGCGTCGGCATTTTTTCCTGATGCCGCAACCGGCGAGTACGTCAGGGACACCTGCGGGTGATCGCTTGCGGCGTCTGGCCAGCGGAACGTCTGCCAGCCCGGCAGCTGGTTAAAGTACTTCAGGGTGGCGTCGTCTATTTGCAGGTCAGTTTCGACCACGTTGCGGGTCGGGCGGATCTGCAGCTCAAAGGTCACGCCGGGTTTTCCCTGCACGAAGGCGCGGCGGCCGAGCTGGCTCAGCTGGTTAACCGCGCTGAGAAAGTCCGGGTTGATGCTCATTCCCTGGGTGTTGAGCGGATTAGGCACCCAGCTGTCACCCTGCTTTTCCAGCACGCCGGCCAGCTGTCGGGTAATAAACTGGTCAATCAGGCCGGTATCCGGCGTCAGGTAGTGAGCCAGCTGGGTGAAGTCGGCGTCATTTTTGGTGTTATCGAACGGGTAGCGTCCGGTAAATTCCGCCTGCCACGGGTTGCGCACCTGTACCTGCCAGGCGCTGTTGATCCCCTGCTGCGCCGGAGCCATCACGCCGTTCCACGCCTGTTCCAGCGGCTGAACAAACGCGGCGTCGGCAAAACTGCTCCACTCACCGCCAAGGCTGGCCGCCAGAAGCCGGGCGTAGTGACGCCCCTGCGACAGCGTAGTGTCGCCGTTACTGAAGATGGATCTGATGAGGCTTTGTGCCATTGCCTGTGGATCCGAGGCATTGACCACCTGCATTAACTGCAGCCGCGTTTGTGACACCTGCAGCAAATAGTTGCTGACGGAAACGCCGGCGGTGTTTTGCACGGTCTGCATTTCACCTGCGGCCGAACCTTCCGGCGGTAAAACGGCCAGCAGCGGGGCAAAGGTTTCACTCAGTATGCGCGTCGGATCATTGCTCCCGCCGGTAAACTTATCCTCATCGGTATTTTTTGAGACCAGCTTTTGAGCCGATTTCAGCAGAGAGTCGCCCATGGCTTCACGGTTCTGACCGGCGCCGGCCTGATAACGTAAGGTGCGACTCAGGGCCAGCAGAGGTGACTGACGGGCATCTGCCAGTTGGGTCAGTTGGTCAAGTGAGGTGCTCAGCGAGTCGCTGGTGTTCCAGCGGATGCCGTTGAGGAAATTAAGCCAGGCGTTGGTATAGTCGGCGAAGTAGCGCTCGGTCAGGCGGTACTGCAACTGGTCTTTAGTCAGCAGCTGTTGTTCGCCTTTATCATCCAGCACCCAGTCGGAGGTGACGTGGCGTGCCGCAGCCGCTTTATCAATCGCGTCGCTGACTTCCCCCTCCCAGGCTTCACGGGTGAATATGCCGGGCAGGTTGTCATCGGTGGAGAACAGCTGACTGCCAGCGGCCTCCCCGAGCAGGCTGTCGAGCGTGACGTCGGCATAGTGCGGCGACACGCTCAGCAACACCTGCTGATACAGCGCGTTTTCGCTGTTGCTGATGCCTTTCTGGCTACGAAGAATGGTGCGCACGTTGGCCACCAGCGGGTCATCGGCAGGCAGCCTCCACTGCGGATGGAGCGGCAGCTGTTGCAGGTAAAACCCGAGCAGTTTGTCCGAACGGGCCAGCCATTCTCCCGGTGTGACCCCCGCCGGTGCCGTCCACAGGGAAGACATAACCGGCTGCATAAAGGCCGGATCGGCGTGCTCAGGATGGAGCAGCATCAGGTAGGCTTTTAGCTGCTGATAGGCCACTTTTCCAGCCTGCCGGCGTTCGGCAGAACCCGGTGGCAGGGACACAAACCCCTGTAGCTGGTCTTTCAGCGCGTCCACCACCGGCCTTATCATCAGAGCCTGACTTTGTTGCGTATAGGCGGGCCACAGGGCGTTGATCACCGCATCGCGCTGATCGAGGCCGAAGCGGTGCAGCCAAGGCGAACCGTTTTGCTGCCACCACAGCAGGCGGTCGATGTTGTCCTGCAGGGCTACGCCATGCGTCAGCGTTTCGGACATTGATGCCGGCGTGCGGGCCGCCTGCAGCAGCGCCTGGCTGTCGGCGATAAGCGTGCGGTTGTTAAAGGCAGACATTCCCATGCCGAGTACCCACAGCCCGGCCAGCATCAGCAAGCTTATACCCAGCTTGTCACCGGTAGACAGGTGATCGCGGCGCCCTTGTTGCATCCGGCTCTGCGTAATCACCCCGTTCCATGCGGGGGACAAATAGCAGGCGTGGGAGCTTTGCTGAACAGAAGCTGGTTCAGGGGCAGCAGGCATAAAGAAGATACCGCCGGCCAGCACGCGCTGATGCTCACCGAGCCACGGCTGAAAACGCCGCCTGAGTAACGCACCGGTGTGGTGTTTCAGGTCGGCAGACAACTGCAGCAGATAAGCCCAGTGCTTGTTCTCGTTCAGCTGCGCCATACCCTGTGGAATAAGCGTAGCGGCAAGCTGACTGGGCTGATTATCAAGGGAGACTGGCGTGCCCGCCGGCCAGTGAAAGCCGATGCTCTGTACCGGACGGTCGTCCTGTTCCCACTGCGGTTCGCTCAGGCAAACGCCAAACACCGGCGGACGCCAACTGAGAGTGCGTCCGAGTTCGATAAACTGACGATGGACGGCGTCGCTGTTGCCCGCCGGCAGCGTCTGTTCCGGCGAGGGCTGCGTGGTCCACAGGTATTGCGGCGCGGCCGTCACATCGGTGACCCACAGCACGGCGTTAAAGGCGCGGCGCCCGCGAATGACGCGAAGCTGCGTAACGGCGGCCAGGTCCAGCGCGTCAGCCTCGCCACACCAGATAAGGACGGCATTCTGGCTTTCCAGCCAGCGCGCCTGCGTCAGGCTGGGGGCAATCTTCTCCACCACCTCCGCCTCGCCGGTGACCAAAAGCCACGGCTGTTTGTGCTTCCATTGCCAGCCATAGCGATGACGCAGGGTGAAACGCAAGGTGTCAAACGCCGTGATGCGCGCATCGTCCTGTGCCTCGGGCGGGCGGTTAAAATCGAGCAGTTCCAGGGCGAAGGCGTAGCGGGCCAGCAGAAAATAGCTCAGCAGGATAACGCCGGTTGCCCACCAGGCAGTGCCATGTGAGAGCGTTTCCCCGCCGGCGTTCAACCACAGGAGGCTCAGGGCCAGGGCGAGCATCACCACCAGCAACATGTGAAGGCTTTTAGTCATGACGAAGTTGTTCCAGCAGGTGCCATTCCACATCGAGCTGCTTACGCCATAAACGCAGTGCCAGTGGGACAGAGAAACTTAATAAAGCCGCGACAACCATCAGTCCGCCGCCGAGCCAGGGCAGCATGCCCATCTGTGTATCACGGTCGGCGGGAAGTAATATCAGGGCCAGCATCACGGCCACAATCCCCGCCAGATACGCCAGCGGATAGCGTGAAATTGTATCAACAGGCATGTCCACGGGAGCAGCAGGCTGGGTGCTGAGCTGAACCAGGCTGATGGACTCGTCGGACTGCGCGGTGACCAGCTGGCCGCGCTGGCCTAAGTCGCATCCCTGCGCAGCGAGGCACAGGGCAAGCCAGAAGGAGGCCGGACTGGCAGGGCCTAACAGCAGCGATAAATCATGACGTCCCTGTGCCGGCAACATTACGTCATGCTCATCCAACAAGGCCAGCAGGGCGCCGCGTTCACGGGTTTGCAAACCGGCATCCCACAGATGACTCAGTCGTTTAGTGTCGGTTTGTCCTGTGGCGATAAATCGCGGAAAGTTCGCATCGAGGTCGTGCGCCGGTGTCACCAGCGGGCGGAACAGGTATACCGGGCGGAAAGGCGGGGCTTTTATCACCGGCCCGGAAGACCGCTGGAAGAGCAGGGCGGAGCTGCTGGCACTGGCCCGGCTTTTGCCATCAAGCAGATGCAGGGCAATTACCAGACGCGGGATGGAAATGTCTTCATCACACCAGCTGTCCAGCATGGCGGCGTCCGGGGCATCTTTCTGCCAGTGGATGTTCTCAGTGGGCAGGCGTTTTTTTAATTTGGCAGACCAGTACTGTTCGACCGCGCTTCTGGCCTGTTCTTCTGATGTATTTGCATACAACCATATTTCGATGGAGGACTGCGCGCGCAACGTCTCTGACAGTGGTTCGAGCGTCTGTGAGAGAATATCTTTCAATGGGGATTCGCCCAACTGTAAGGGTTGAACGGGGATGATTTCTGCCGGTTTCGCAGGAGCCTGCGGAGGCAGTCCCTCCAGGCCGAGGGTACGGCTTGCCACGTCGGATTCCGGCGTCAGGCAGTGGAATGCCACCAGACGCAGAGACTTGCGTCCCCAGTGCTGCCAGCGGGCATACTTACGGTCAATAAACAGATGTCGCCAGTCAGTCTGACGCCGTACCTGTAAAGCCGCACTGAGCACAAAGGCCATCACTGTGCTGGAAACCAACACCGGCAACAGTAACAGCCAGAACCAGAAGCGCAGATTGGTAAATCCACGCTGAACGGGCCAGGTGAAAAACAACGCGATGGCTGCCAGGGCAATACAGGCTGCCGGTACCGCCAGCCACCACCACCAGGCAGGAAGTTTGGGTAAGGCGTTGCGGGCCATCTGCGGAAGATGCCAGTTCATCATTGCGCTCCGGCGTTAGGCAGGGTCGTTTTGATGGTACACCCGCACTGCGCTACACAGCCGTCCACAATTACGGCTTTTCCGTTCATTTTCCAGGTCGGATGCCCCTGATTAACCGGCACGGTGCCATGCTGAGAACAGCTGACGGTATCACCGGCTAACATCACCGGTTTGCCGTCAAATACCGGGCCTGATGCAGAACTGACTTTGCCGCCGTGCGTATGGGGATCGCCTAGGCGAATGACACCTTTCATAAGATAGTCCTTTATCTTTAATAAAGATCGGATTCAATCTGGGAATCAGTAAATATAGAACCTAAGTAAGCCAGTCCATATTTAGCTGCTAATTTATTAGCCGTAAGTTTTGCCTCTATCAGATCGTCATGTGAAAGCTCTTTTCTGACTTTCTCTTTTTGAGGAACCCTTTGTACATTCAAGTAATTTGCCAACGAATACCAGGCATACGCAGTTTTACTGTCCTTTGCCACTCCGGTACCATTATAATAAATGTCACCTAAGGAAATTCTGGCCTGCAATGCACTATCACAGTAGGTAAAGCTATGACCATCTTGATGACGACACTTTGAGGCTTTCAGATACCAATCTATGGCTTTTAGGTCATCTTTCTTCACATACAAGCCGTTGTAATACATATTTCCGAGATTAAGATTCGAGGGGGACGGATCATCGTTGTCAATGGAGTTTGCTGATTTCAGATACCAGTTATAGGCAGCCTCATAATTAATTGGTGTGCCCCGGCCAAGATAATTAGCATTCCCAAGATTAAATTGCGCAGCTGCGTCATCAAACTTGGCCGCCTGCTCGTAAAGGGCGAATGCCTTTGCGTAATTGGGAGATGTGCTGGTGTAAGAATCATTACCTTGTTTTACAAGGGATGCACCATCCGATTTAAAATTTTGGCTCTCCATATTTGTTAAGTACATGTCGCCTGTTTTTGATTGTTTTTCTTTTAATGCACTTTCCTGAGGCGCATTTGAACTGCGTTTAGCTGAATGGTAAATATCAACTGGAAGCATAAGAGTATCCGCGACAAAAGAAAGAGGCAGATCAATCAGCGCTAAAGGAAAAATTGGGGAAGGTATGACAGCAATGTCGTAAACTGCCCCAGGATAGACTGCAGGTGGCGTTGCTCCAAGGTTAGTATTGCGTGCGATAACAGATGCACAACCGTTTATTAGCAGTGAACTTATCATGACAAAAAATAGTAATGTCAACTTCGAACGATTCATTAATATTTATCCCGGTTAGCGTACGTGGTAGTTACCGTCTGCGGGAGGTTATTGGATATTTTCTCTACACCAAAAACAGCTGACTGGAATCCTGCCATGTATAGAATGACCAATGGGGTATCAGTTTTCTGTTCTGTCATATAATTCTGTGTGCCAGCACTAACACTGTACTTAGCATTTTTGTCTGAAGGCATAAGAAGTCCGAGGCCTTTTATCATGACTGTACACTCAGAATAATTCTCATCTATAAGAGCTTGCTTGGACGGGATCACCACTGGCAAAAACTCAGGAGACTGCTGTTCTGACATCATTAACGCCAGATACTCGCCACTGGCCTGTTTCTGAATGTAGAAATCTGCCACATTTTCAAACTTATAACTCCCCTGAATATCTGGACAGGCTTGCACAGATTGCAAGGACGAGGCATTACAACCCGCCAAAAGTAATCCTATCAAAGGCAGCGCACGCTTCCATTTTGCGAAATTCATTTAGTTCCCTCTTATACGACTCTAAAAAATTTGTTTTTTGCCTAATGCATCGATGCCTTTAGCGGGAAGCGACCTTCCTGTTTTACTCACACCCATCACACCATCTGGCGAATCTTGATTTCATTTACAGCTTTCATTCCGTTGTAATTCCTAAATTCGGATTACATTGCATATGATCCCAGCCCGTATAGTTTTTGACTTCGGGGACTTTATTGGGGATACCCTGAAAATTTTTTCTATAGGTGTCTGTAGTCCAATGATTAGGGCCAGCAAAAGAGTTCCATGACGAATACTCTGTTCCCCATTTACCTCCACCATAACCTGGACGCATATGGTTGGTTTGTAACACTCCGCGTTTTGTGATGATGGTATAATCAATACCACTCCCTCCAGGCTCAAGACGTGGATCATCAAAGGGTTTGGAACTCATGTAGATATCACCAGCTTTAGTCAGCATAAAACCCTGATCGTTGACTACTGTAAACGACTCAATTTCCTCACGTTGCGGATGGTCATCTTTATATCTTACAGCCCCTCCACCAGGTGAAAAACTTGCACCATCCCACGTACGTCCATAGTCTTTTGAAATGGCAAACCCGCCTCCTTCATATGAGGTAATTGCAATATAGCGTTCAGAAGGATGAACAAATTTCTTGGTAAAAATCCGGTATCCATCTGAAACATCATAAATCTGATATTGGATATCTCGTTGAGTATCGATATACCGTAATCCACCCTGACAGTTGAATCCTGTCAGCTCCAGATAACGATGATCATCAAAGCGATAGACAACTTGCGTCGGGATGGACTTAGGCGCGGCCTGACATGCTCCTATGTTAATTACCAGAATAAGCATGCCCGCTATTTTTAATGTTTGCATATATCTTCCCTGTCAGACCTGAGGTTTGGGCATATCCCACTGTAAAATCTGAACCGTTGTATTTTCCATATCACGATGATTGCCAGGCTTAACCATCTGGCGGGAACCATAGTCGTTAGTCACTCCGAATTCTTCCCCAAGCGGCATTCCTTTCCCTCGTTCTGGTTTATTCATGAATTGCTTAATATGTTCGTAGGGAAGAAGGCCTTTTTGGTAATAATTTTTTTCATCAGAAATAGGATTTTCTGCTCTTCGCCAATCAGCACGTAAAAGCAACCGCTCCCAAAACTCCTGATTTTCAAATGCCTCACATTGTCCGATCGCTAAGTCGTAGACCATTGCATGGGACGGGGCTTTATCACTGGCGACAATCGATGAATGCTGGCTGTAGGAAACATCCATTTGCACCGCAGCAGTTAACTCATCATTTGTCATTTCCCGCTGGAGAATAAGCTGCTGAAATGAGTCTCTGTGTCCAGACACTATTCCTGAAACAAACTTTTTAGGGGCATACGTGGCATTCAGCTCTTCCAGCTGTTCTGGACTTAGAACGCTCCCGTTTGACCTCATTCCATAAAAGAGCGGGCTATTGGGTACATCAACCTTTTCCGGGATAAACTTCTCGGCTTTCATTGCTGCTTTAGCTATCTCAGGGTCATTACCGGCCATTTTGGCTTTATAGTGATCTTTACCCTGCGCCATTAGTGCAAACTGAAACGGCTCAGGTAATACCGGCGCGTTGATAGTGACGTCGGTATAGGAATAGCCGGTATCTTTAGAATCATCAGCCTGACGTGGCGGCATTGTGTAATGGAAACCCGTTTTGTCACCAACCCAAACATCTTTGCAGAAGACACGTTGATAGAGATTATCGCCGAGCTGTGCCTTAATTTTGTCCGGAATACCTCTCCAGCCAAACCCCTGAATCGGTGACATGGAGACCACCTGGTCATTAGGGCAAAAATAGTTATAAACCCGGCCAAAGTTATTGCGGTTATAAAGGGCACTTTCCCAGAGAGTTTCCTTTGCCTTTTTAGCCAGGCAGCCTGTATCCATTATTTTTTGAATATAGGCACCGTCATGTGAGAGGGTGCCCTGCGGTGCGTTTGGATTCTTCGCCATCAACTTGCAGAAATGAGCAAAAGTCTTTTGTCGCGCATCACTGGTTTGCTGGTTACCCGGCATAAAGTTTTCCAGCCAGCGGTTTTCCAGTGCATAAGGGGAGTGATTAAGGATCACACAGTCAGCGGTAGGATATCCTTCAGCCTCAACCCACATATTGGCCAGCATGGTGATAATCGTCCCCTGGCTATGAGCCACGATATTGATGGTGTCCGATTGTGTATCCTGATTTCGGCGAATATCCAGTATCAAATCCGCCAATCTTCGTGCTGCATAGGCCTGATAGATGCGGTGCGGGTTCTGATAGATTGGATGGCTCCAGTCTTTATTGTTCAAATTGAACGTTTCAGTACGCGACATCAGTTTCCCAATCATGGCCAGTATCGGCCCTGCGGCTCCCGGACCAAACATATCCGGGATATTGGTGGTGGCGTTCGCAAAAGTACCGCCACCTTTAGCGGATAAAGGATCCAGCCAGTTATTCAGATTGTCGATTTTGGCATTGTTATGCGCAGCCAACTTTTTCGCGTCGTTTTCACGGTAGGTATCGTAGGGTAAGTCTGCGTCATTACCCTTTTTTAGCAGCTCGGCTTTATAGCGTTTCTGGTCTTGCACAAATGCATCATGATCGACCGGCTTATACCCCCAGTAAAAAGGGATTACCGGTGAACGGTTAACGATACCAACACATGTCTGATCCTGCACAGCACAGGTTTCTGTTGTGATGTTTCCGTCTGCGTCGGAAATCATAAAATCATGCGGTTTCCACTCATGATGATGCATATCAGTGCGGCCAAGGCGCGTGTTAAGTCCGGCACAAATACCGACGTCCTGATTTTCGTAGGCTTCGCCTACGTCATTGACCCCGTGAACCAAAATAACAATGCAGGGCAGCGGAGGCTGTACACCGCACTCCTGTATCAGTGCCTTCCCGGATGTGACTGGACGACAAATATCACCTTCTGAAAGAAGCTTTGGATTACGAATGTTAGAGCATGAATCAGCCATTATTTCACTCCCTTGATCAACTCAATGGCGACATTTTCCAGTTCACTCATGTGCAACAGAGAGGACTCACCGTTTGCATCGGTTATACCCTCAGAGACAGAGCCATCCTGGCGATGAACCCGGAACTTTTGGTTCTTGAGAACATGCGACGGGTCGCCATTGATATGTAGTTTGTACTTCACGCCAAAGTCCCCCTGATCAAAGGTTGGCATAGCTTGCTTGACGCTATCTCCACCCTGATATTCCAGTACCGGCGATTTTTGGGTTATACGAGTCGGTGCCAGTTCTTCGATCGTCCCGTCTTTTATACGGATCCCCGCCCCGCCACACATCAGCAACAGCTCTTTTTTGGCGTTCAGCACGATACGGCCATTGGTGCTGGTGATCTGCATGTCCCCGAAGGAGGTCAGTTCCATCTGGTCTTTTTGCGCCTGAAGCTGCACCTTTCCTGCCGCAGCAATCAGCTTGATGCCTAACTTGTTCGCAAATACGGAGAACAGTTCACCGGCGGCGACCGAGAAGCGGCGGAACACGCTGAAACTGACATCCTGACCCGCGGTGGCCACCAGATTCTTTCCGGCTGTGTGTTGAATGGTTTTCGGCGTGGTGTGCGCAATACCGGCATCGCCATAGACGACAACACCTGGCTGAGTGAGTTTGGTGAGGTCCGTCTTGAGCAGCTCCTGATCGGTGGTTTCTGCCGGAGACGCCTGAGCGATATCGGCGGTACTCTTCAGGGTTTTGGCCAGCGCCAGGGCTTTTTCAAGCTGGGCAATGGCGGCATCCATATCCAGTTGCTGCCCCTGAGCGCTGTTCTTCGGCTCGGTGGAAAGCAGAATGCCTTTTCCCCCGCGAACGGCAACATAGGCATCGGTTCGCAGTTCGGCGCCTTCACCCCGTTGCTTTCTGGCACTGTCCACCAGGTGTCCCAGACTGAGCTGGCTCTTACCTGAATGTACCGTGCTGATTTTTATATGTTCTTTTCCGCGCTGATCCTCAAGTCGGATTTTATTTCCAGAAGGAGTGCGGATAACGTTCCGCTTGTAGTTCGGTAACGCCACATGATCCGGGTGCGTTGAATCATGCAGCGCACAGGCGATATAGGGGCGGTCAACGTCGCCGTTCTCAAACGCAATCGCCACGCCGGTGGAATCCAGCAGCGGCATATGGAAGCCGTAGGTATCACCGGAATACGGTTTGGCTAGGCGCAGCCAGCAGCTCTCGAAGCCTTTCTGCCATTCGGTGCGGTCGAAGCCAAACTGGGCGCGGTACAAACCGTCGGCGTTGATGTGCGCGTAAGGTTCGTCCGGATGCGCGCTGGAAATACGTGCTGGCAGCGTGCCGGTGACGGTCGGCCACGGCAGCAAGGCAGGGCGGTACGGATGTTGGGTATTACGCGGAACGGCGGTGAAGGTGACAAAATACGCCGTATCGCGGGCGACGTTTTTAGAGTTCGTGGAGACAATCAGCAGGCCGTCCGGCGCTTCCGGCCAGTCTTTACCGGGTGTGGTGATGACCATCCCCGGACGCAGCGTCATGCAGTTAGATTTGCCCTCGAACGTGACTTGTTCGCTGAGGTAGCGCTCCTGACGGCGTCTGGCGTACCACATCCCCTGTCCGGGCTCGGTGCTGTATTCCTTGCCCGGCTCAGGATAGTACTCACCCCAGCGGTAATCTTCGGCAACCAGCGCAGGATAGTCCGGACTGGTCTCCGTCGTGCCAGTCATATCGCTTTGCGCAGCAGGGTAATAGTCGTCGTTGACCGTTACTGCCTTCGGTATAGATTTACGGCTGACCGACATCTCCCAGACCGATTCCAGCCCGCCGTCGAACATGCCCGCCGGGTTGCGGAACGGGATAGCAACCGGCTCCGGCCATGCGTAAGAATGGTCGGCAAGGACCATGACGTCGCAGTTGTTCTCTTCGTCATATTCGAAGAAATAAGAAATGCCGCTGTCGGCCAGGCGGCGAGCAATGTGCGCGTACTCGCTTTCACCAAACTGCATCATGAATTTTTTCAGCGGATACTGATCATTGAGCGCAAACCGAAAATCCAGGCGGTCCATGTTGTAACGCAGGAAGGTGTTTTCGGTCATGCTGATGACGCTGTCGTTCTGGTAAATCGCGTTGTTGCTGCCCTGATTTAACCGGGTGAC
>Ga0153981_1000357_pt1 | contig 12301 bp, 1 predicted proteins | sample TSGA065MetaG_FD_104714 | JGI IMG/M metagenome (GOLD analysis project Ga0153981, IMG submission 104714) | Attine ant fungus gardens microbial communities from Georgia, USA - TSGA065 MetaG | ecosystem: Host-associated > Fungi > Mycelium > Unclassified | place: USA: Georgia, Magnolia Springs State...
ACGGCACATCGAGTAAATCAAGTAAATCGCTGACGGCAAAACGCGACTGCGGCAACGTCAGCAGGCTTTCGAGCGCACCGAGCAGCGGGTTATTCTGACGCGGCCCCTGATCGGCCACGGTGAACGGGATATAGCGCGGATCGCTGCGTTCCATCAGGCCAAATACCGCCTGAATGTGCGGCGCATAGCCATTAATGTCCGGCACCATCACGATGATATCGCGCGCTTTCAGGGTCGGATCGGCGGCCAGCGCGGCCAGCAGGCGGTCGTGCAACACTTCCACTTCTCGCTGGGCACTGTGCGTAATCGAAAAACGCAGGGATTCATCTTTCAGCGTATCAATCTCCGGCCATTTTTCCTGCGTTTCCGCCAGCGGCCGCAGTTGCAGAATATCTTCCTGCAACTGATGCAATAAAGTGTCTTCGCCGTTGGAGGTGAACAGGTCAATGCGCGGGATCACCGGCGCGAGCGTGGACGCGTAGGATTCATGGTTGTCATATTCATTGAGCAGGCCGATGTAATCGCGCCCCTGCTTGCCCCACGCCGCCAGCAGCGGATGTGCATGCTGATGTAAATCGCCTTCGGCAATCACCTGCGGCATGCCCGGTTTACGTCGCTGACGCGCACGTTCCGCGCGCAGCAGATCTTTATCGGCAATAATATCGCTCCAGTCGTGTTCGCACGGGTTATGCACACACATAAAGATGTGCGTCCAGCGGCCCAGCACGGCCAGAACTTCTAATGATTGTTGCGGCAGCGAAGAGATCCCGAAGACAATCAGACGCGCAGGCAGACCGGCCGGACGCTCGTCTTCAGGAATGGTTTGGGCATGTTGCAGAAAACGCTGATGCAGCGCGGCGCGGCTGGTCCCCCGTTCGCTTTCAGGCACATCGGCCAGCAAAGCGCGCCACAATTGCGGCTGCCACAGCAGGTTTTCCGGCAACGGCTCACTGCCTTTGCGGCTGGTGCGCAGCACGTCCAGCCCGTTGCCCCAGTCTTCCAGCCAGTCGGCGCGATAAACCTGATACTGATCGAACAAATCCGCCAGACGCTGCGCCAGCTGATGCAGCTTACGCATATCACCGTCGTCTTTTAAGAAACGCGCCAGCGGAGCAAAAACCGGTTCAGGCAGTAATTCCGGCAACAGACGGATCAGCCGCCAGGTCAGCAGCGGGCGGTCAAACGGCGACGAATCCGGCACCTGATCTTTGCCCAGCACCGCGCGGTAAACCTGCCAGAAAAAGCGCGCAGGCAGTTTAATATCCAGCGCCGCCGCGATCCCGCAGCCGCCTTCGGACACATCGCGCGCCAGCGCCAGTTTCAGCCACTGATTAATCCCGTTGCTTTGCACCAGGATCACTTCGTTTTCCAGCGGAGACAGCGGATGCGCCGCCATCCACGACACCAGAATATCCCTCAGCGCCTCTGAGTGATTTCCGTGTAACACCATCAAACCTGAATTCACGCCCGCATCCCTTATTGTCACCGCTCAAGAAGACAGATTTTGCGTTGATTTGGAAAGGATTGAAAGCAAAAGAGGCCGGTTCTGCCGGTGCGGAAAAGTCGTCACCTTATTTCGGAATATCTCATGCTGATAACTTATTTAATTGACTTATCAATATTAATATATCGCTCATTAAATAAAATCCGAATCGTAAATAAGACTTTTCCAGTCAGAAACTTTTTTAGGCGTTTTTTTTCAGAAACAACTTTGAACAATTAATCACTTCCTGATATAAAGCCGTTTGGTTATCTCATTTCATAATTTAAAATAATAAATTCGTAAATAAGGATATTTACAGTGAATGTTAAGTTCTCATTTCTGGCAATAGTTTTTGCCGGATTTTCTGTGCATGCCGCTCCGCTCAGCCCGGCGGACAGAGATTCGATTGAGCAGCAACAACGCGGGCGGCTCCAGCAGGAACAGCTGCAACGTGAAGATCTCGAACGGGGCCAGCCGCTCTCCGCGCCCGTACAGAAACCCGCAGAACTGAACGACGCTCACTGTTTTACCGTTTCTACTATCACCGTTTCCGGGGCGGAACATTTGCCTGCACGTGAAAAAGAGGCACTGACCGCGCCGTTTATTGGAAAGTGTTTAGGCATTAAGAATATTACCCAACTGGTGCAGGAAATATCTGATGAGTATATCAGGAAGGGTTATATCACCAGCCGGGCCTACCTGCCGGAGCAAGATCTCTCGCAGGGGAAGTTAAATATCCGGGTGATGGAAGGAAAGCTTCAGGATATTCAGTTAGATCATCGCAATGACCGTATGCTGGCAATGGCATTTCCCAGTCTTAAAGGCAAAATTCTTAATCTGCGCGACATTGAACAGGGAATGGAGCAAATCAACCGGCTGCGGCAAAATCCGGTGCAGATTGAAATCTTACCGGCGGATCAGCCGGGCTTTTCCGTGGTGAATCTGACGGCAACGCCGGAGTTCCCGGTCACTGCCGGGGCAGGGTTTGATAACAGCGGCCAGAAAAGTACCGGAACTGGCCAGATGAACGGCTCGCTGACGGCCAGCAATGTGTTAGGTCTGGCGGATCAATGGTTTGTCAGCGGTGCGCGCAGCAGTGATTTTTCCAGCTCTCACGATGCCCGCAGCATACAGGCGGGAATGAGCGTTCCTTACGGCTACTGGCTGCTCAATTACAGTTACAGCTACAGCGATTATCTCAGCACGGTCAGTTCGCGTGGCTTTGGCTGGCGCTCTTCCGGCGATTCGCAAACGTACCGGGTGAATCTTTCCCGCGTCCTGTTCCGTAACAGCGATATCAAAACCGCCGTTTTGCTGGGCATCAGCAACAACATGGCGCGCAATTATCTTAACGATGCACCGCTTGCCAGCAGCAGCCGCAAACTCAGCAACGTGAATGTCGGGATTAATCACAGCCAGAAAGTTTTCGGCGGCCTGTCGACGCTCAACCCGACCTTCTCGCGCGGCGTGCCGTGGTTAGGGGCGGAAGACGATCAGCATAAACCCGCGGATGCGCCCAAAGCAGAATTCTCCAAATGGTCGGTTTCCGGCAGTTTCTACCGGCCGGTCAGTCAGAAAATCACCTTTCTTTCCAGCGCCTACGGGCAGTGGACGGGCGACCGTCTGTACGGCAGCGAACGGCTGACCCTCGGCGGCGAAAGCTCGGTGCGCGGCTTCAAAGAACAATACCTGTCTGGCGATAACGGCGGTTACTGGCGCAATGAACTCAATACCGCGCTGTTCACCGCGCCGCTGTTCGGGCAAATCACCGCCGTGGCCGCCATTGACGGCGGCTACCTGCATCACGATAACCACGACATCAATGCAGCGGGCACGCTGTGGGGTGGTGCGGTCGGGCTGAACAGCAGCGCACGTTATTTTTCCAGCCAGTTTACCGTCGGCTGGCCCCTGCGTTATCCGGGTGATTTAGCCCCTGACCGCGTTGCCGTTTATTACCGCCTGAACTTCGTGCTGTAACCCCGATAAGGATATCGACCGTGAAAAACTCTACGTTACCGCCCGTTTCTGCGTGGCGTCGCCTGACCACTTATGCGCTCAGTTCGCTGCTTGTTTTCCAGCCGGTAATGCCCGCGCTGGCCGCTGGTGTACAGGCGGCAACCGGGGCGACGCAGGTCGATCAGGCCGCCAACAGCGTGCCGGTTGTTAACATCGCCACGCCTAATCAGGCGGGCATTTCGCATAACCAGTACCAGAATTTCAACGTGGGCAGCGAAGGGTTAATTCTCAATAACAGCACGGACCGCCTGACCCAAAGCCAGCTCGGCGGTTTGATTCAGAACAATCCCAACCTGAAAGCCGGTAACGAAGCCAAAGCCATCATCAACGAAGTCACCTCGGCGAACCGCTCGCAGCTCAACGGCTACATGGAAGTCGCGGGCAAAAACGCCAGCGTGATGGTCGCCAACCCGTACGGGATCACCTGTAACGGCTGCGGATTTATTAATACGCCCAATGCCACGCTGACCACCGGCAAACCGGTTATGGGTGCCGACGGCAACCTTCAGTCCATTGACGTCACGCAGGGCGCAATCACCGTCGAAGGCAAAGGGCTCGACGCCAGCCAGACTGGCTATTTCTCGCTGATTTCCCGCGCCACGGAAATTAACGCCAAACTCAGCGCCCAAGATCTGACCGTGATCGCCGGGGCCAACCGCGTCGATGCGCGCGGCAACGTCACGCCAGTTGCCGGTCAGGGCAATGCCCCGCATGTCGCCATCGATACCGGCGCGCTCGGCGGAATGTACGCCAACCGCATCCGGCTGGTTTCCAGCGAAACGGGCGTGGGCGTCAACCTCAATAATATCAACGCCCGCGAAGGCGATATGCTGCTGGATGCCAGCGGAAAACTGACGCTCAGCAACAGCGCCGCGGCGGGCAATCTCACTGCCACCGCACAGGAAATCCAGCTCAGCGGCAGCCATAAGGCACAGTCGGTGGCGCTCACCGGACGAGGCGACGTTCAGCTGCAAAACGCCACGATTGCCGGCAACGAAAATCTCACCCTAACCAGCGGCGGCAAGTTAGTGGCGAACGGCGTGCAGATGACGGCGGGCCAGAACGTGCGCCTTGCCAGCAGCGAACTGACCACCGATGCCGCAACGAAAATTGATGCACAGCGCGACGTCGAACTGGCGCAGAGCAAAAACACCGACTGGAAAGGTCAGCTCACCGCCGGGCAGGATGTCCGCATCAGCAGCCCGACGCTGACGAATCAGGGCAAAATCGCCGCCAACCGCAGCGTAACCCTGAGCGGAACGGCGTTTAACAACCTGGGAAGTGTGCAGTCGCAAAGCGATCTGGCCCTGAATCTCGACACCTTCAATAATGGCGGACATACGCTGGCGGGCGGCTCTCTGGCGCTCAATGCGAGGGATGTGCAGCTCGGCGGAATTCTCAGCGCACAGCAGGATCTGACGTTTTCCGGCAACGCGCTGACGGTGGCAAACACCGGGCAACTTCTTGCAGGCCGTAATCTTATTCTCAACACCGGTTCGCTCGCACTCGCGGGAATGGCAAAAGGCGGCCAGCACGTTTCACTCAATGGCGACCGTTTTACCAGCGCTAACGGCAGCTTACTCACCAGTGACGGCGACATCGCCCTGACCCTGACTGACGCGCAAATCGACGGACAACTCGCTGCACTGGGCTCACTGACGCTCAGCGCTGGCAACCGCGTTATCACCGGCAAAACCGCGCAGTTGCAGGCACAAAAAGACTTGTCTCTGACCGCAACCCAATCGGCGGATTTACAGGGCACGGAGGCCGCCAAAGGCGATATTACGGTTCACGCCGCAACATTAACGCACAGCGGTCAAACCGCCGGACACAGCGTCACCCTGAACGCGCAACAGATCAGCAACGACGGCAACGTGGTGGCCGATGACATCCATCTGACGGCGAAAAACCTCATCAATAACGGCATATTGCAGGGCAACCGCGCGCTGCAATTTGATACCGGCGCGATCAGTAACCTAAGCCACGGGCAGATTGTCAGCGGCGGCCTGCTGAAACTGACGCTGCCGCAGTTCACCAACGCCGGTCTGGTGCTGGCGGATGATTTTATTCTGAGCACGGAGCGCCTCGAAAATACCGGCACAATTCAGGGAACCGGCGGTCTGACGATCAGCGCCACGACGCTCAGTAACCGGAACAGCGGACGACTGCTCAGCGGCCAGTCGCTGGCGCTAAACACCAGCCAGCTCAGCAATGATGGTATTGTTCAGGGCGACAGCGTCACCCTGAACAGCAACGCGTTCAGCAATCAGGGCAGCGTACAGGCCAGCGCGCTGGATATCCGCAGCGACGCGGTGACCAATAGTGGCACGCTGATCGGGCTGAAAACCCTGGCCATGAACCTGTTACAGGATCTGAACAACACCGCGCAAGGCTCAGTATTGTCGCAGGGCTCGCTGTCCGTGACAGCCAGAAACGTCAGTAACGACGGCGTCTGGCAGGGAGTAAACGTTCTGCTCAATGCGCAGGACTTCACTAATACCGGCACCGTACAAAGCGCCGATGCGCTGACGTTCAGCCTCGCCAATACCTTCATCAACACCACAAGCGGCAAACTGATCGCGAACGGCGCGGCGGCTATTCAGGCGTTATCGGCGGGTAATCAGGGGCAATGGATCGCCAGAAACCTGACGCTTACCGCCGGAACATTAACGAACAGCGGTGAAATCACCGGCGTCGACAGCCTGACCGCCACCCTGCAAAGTAACCTGACGCAACAGGCGTCCGGCAAACTGCAAAGCAACGGGCTGACCCGCATTGATGCCGCAACCGTGGATAACGCCGGGCAATTGCAGACCCGCACGCTGGCGCTGCATGCGAGTACGCTCACCAACGACGGCACGCTTCAGGCCCGCGAAACCGCCAGTCTGGTGCTTTCCGGTCAGGCGGATAACCGCGCCAGCGGCCTGATGCTCAGTGACGGCTCACTGAACCTGAGCGCAGCCAGCTTCACGAACTCCGGTATCGCTCAAGGCACAACGGACGCTACGTTCAACCTGTCCGAAAGCGGGAATAACCTCGGACACCTGCTGTCCGGCGGAGTACTCACCCTCAGCGCCCCGCAATTTCGCAACAGCGGATGGCTGCAAAGCGACAGCCAGAACATCAATGTCGCGGACACACTGACCAACAGCGGCACCCTGATTGCTCAGGGAAAATCACTCTTCACCGGCGGGAACCTGACGAACACCGGCTTCGTTCAGGCCGAAAATTTATCGCTGAATCAGTCAGTTATAGATAATCACGGAACACTCTTCGCCACACAAAGCCTGAATATTCAGTCGCAAAATCTCAGCAACAGCGCCGCAGCCAAACTGTTCAGCGCCGGTGATATCACGCTTAACAGCCGCGCCCTGACCCAGTCCGGTCAGATTGTCGCGCTGGGCAACATCACCCTCACCTTGCTGGATGCGCTGGCTCAGAACGGCACGCTGGCGGCGGGAAATAATCTTTCCGTCAGCACGGAAGGCGATTTCACGCAAAACGGTACATTGCAGGGGCAAAGTGTTGCCCTGAGCAGTAGCGGGATGTTCAGCAATCAGGGCATCCTGACCGGCGGCAACGGCGCGTTCACCGTGAATGCGGGCAGCATCACTCAGGCCAATAACGGCAGCCTGCAATCGGGCGGCGACGTCAGCCTGACAAGCCGCGGCGCTATCGCCAACAACGGCTTTATCGGAACCACCGGCGACCTGCTGCTCAGCGCCGCCAGCACACTGACCAACACTGCCCTGCTCTATTCCGCCAGCGACATGACGCTACTCGCGGACGCCATCCACAACCTGAAAGGCGACATTCTGGCGGGCAACAGCCTGTGGATGATGAAAGATGCCCGCGGCAGCGCGAATACCGAAGTCGTAAACCGTTCAGGCAATATCGAGACCACTCACGGTGATATCAGTATTTACACCGGGCATCTGCTTAATGAGCGGGACGGGCTGAGTTTCTCCAAAGAAACCCACGACTATGTTTCCGGCGATCAGGCTTATATCGATGTGTTATGGCGGGATCTCGACCCGGATTCCCTGAGTTTTGATAAGGGCACCCTGTGCGGCGGCGGCGTGAACGACCACTGCACCACCTATTATTACGTTGTGGTCAGCCCGTCTCTGGCCAACCAGAAAGTATTAGTCAGTGACGAATCGGTCACGGCTCACGCTGATGGCAGCGCGGGCAGAATTGCGGCAGGCAGGGATCTTACAGTTCAGGCCAGCGTGCTGGATAACAACGCAAGCGATATTCTTGCGGGCGGAAACATGTCGCTGAGCGGCGGCCAGCTGAACAACAACTCTCTCGAGACCGGCACAGTTTCGAAGTACCAGACTTATTCCTATACGTGCACGAAAGCTTCAGGCTGCCGTGAGGGAATTTCAGCCTCGGAATACGGTAATCAGTTCGCCTCTTCCGGCACGCTGCGTTTCGAGCTTTCGGGCGCACCGGTTTATGAAACGAGCAACGGCGGATATTCCTACCGCGCCGTCATTCAGGCCGGTGGCAATCTGATTGCTAATTTCTCCAGCGATATCAGCAATACCACCACCACCGCCAGCGCGGGCAGCATCAGCCATAATCTGGTAGCTCCGGCGCTCAGCACCCTCAGCGCACCGACGGAATTTGCCGGTGAAAAAATGCAGGATTTACCGCAGACCTCCGGCACGGATATCAATTCTCCGCAGTGGCGCGACCACGTTGCAGATACGATTCAGGCACTGGGCGGCGGCACAGCGCTCAACACCGGTGATTACCCGCTGCCCACCAGCAACAACGGTTATTTCGTCATTAATGCCGATCCGAAAAGCCCGTATCTGATCGTCACCAACCCGAAACTGGACGGACTCGGGCAACTCGATAACAACCTGTTCAACGAAATCTATGCCATGCAGGGCATGACGGCGCCGGTTGTCCCACGCGAGACGGGACGCCAGTACACCGATGAAAACAGCTTTATCGGCTCGGCGTATTTCCTCGACCGCCTCAATCTTCACCCGGACTACGATTATCGTTTCCTGGGCGATGCGGCTTTTGATACCCGTTACGTCAGCAACGCATTAATCAACGCCACCGGCAGCCGCTATATCGGCGGTTTCGGATCCGATCTGGCGCAGATGCAATACCTGATGGACAACGCCGCCAGCGCACAGCAATCCCTCGGGCTGGCATTTGGCGTCGCACTGACCCGCGACCAAATCGCCTCGCTGGATAAAAGTATCCTGTGGTGGGAAAACGCCGTCGTAAACGGCCAGAACGTGCTGGTGCCAAGACTGTATCTTTCCCCGAAAGATGTCGCGCCAGCCAGCGGCAGCGTCATCGCCGGGAACAACGTCGGGCTGGCCGGTGGCAGCATCACCAACAGCGGTTCAACCCTGCAGGCCAACAGCGGCCTTTACGTCTCCAGCCAGAGCACGATCGATAACCTCGACGCGGGCCTGATGAAAGCCGGTGGCGATCTCAGCCTGTTTGCGACGGGCGATATCAGCAACATCGGCTCAAGTCTCAGCGGTCAGGGCGTACAACTTATCAGCTACGACGGCAGCATCATTAACCAGACGCTGACCAACCAGTGGAGCATTAGCGGAAAATCCGGTCGCGACAGCCTTGCCTTCTCGCACACCGACATCGGCGATATTGCATCAATATCCGCAGGCGACTCGCTGACGATGTACGCCGGTAAAAACATCGACATCACCGGGGCAAACCTCACTTCAGGCGGCGATCTCACCCTGCAGGCGCTGGGCGATATCAATATCGCCGCGCTTGAGACCCGTGACCTCGAACAGCACAGTTCACGCGGTAAAAATACGCTGACCGAAAGCAGCGACACGCAGGCCAGCCAGATTTCTTCCCGCGGCGATCTCGCGATGCAGGCCGGTCATGACCTGAATATCAGTGCCAGCCAGGTCACCGCAGAAGGCGATGCGGCGCTCAAAGCCGGGAACGACATTAACCTGCAAACGCAGGAACAGAACGCACACAGCAAAACCAACAAGACAGAACAGCGTCTCGATCTGGTGGATAACACCACGATTACTGCGGGCGGCGATTTAGCGTTGGTCGCGGGGCGTGACCTCAATTCTCAGGCAGCCAGCATGAAAGCCGGGGAAGACGCCACGCTGGCCGCCGGTCGCGATATCAATCTCAACGCAGAAGAAATCAGCAGCTACAGCGAATCGCACGGCAACAAAAAGCAGCAGGTCGAAGAGACGATTCGCCAGCAAAGCACCGAACTGGTAAGCGGTGGAAACACCCGTATTCAGGCGGGCCAGGACGCGACCTTTAACGGCGCACAGGTCGATGCCACGGGCAATCTGACGGTCACCGCCGGGCGCGACATCACCCTGAACAGCGTCACCGAAAGCGATTATTCCTTCTTCGAACAGACCAAAACCTCGGGCGGAATGTTCTCCAAAACCACCACTCATACGGTGCGCGAGGATTACGCCACTCACGAGAAAGGCTCGGAACTTGGCGGCGACAACGTTTCGATGACCGCAGGCCATGACCTCAACGTCAACGGCTCAAGCATTATCGGTGATCACAACGTCAGCCTGCTGGCGGGTAACAACATTAACATTCTGGCGTCCACCGAAGAGCAGTCGTCCTATCGTCTCGACGAGAAGAAAAAGAGCGGCCTGTTCAGCGGCGGCGGGCTGGGATTCACCATCGGCACCACTGAAACCAGCCACCGCGTCAACGAAGACGGCACCACGCAAAGCCAGAGCGCCAGCTCCGTCGGCAGCCTTGGCGGCGACGTCACGGTGATGGCGGGCAACAATGTCCACGTCAGCGGTTCAGACATTATCGCCAGCGAAGACATGCTGATCAGCGGCAAAAACGTGCAGATCGACCCCGGTCAGGACGCGCTTCACCGCAAAGAAACCTTCGAGCAAAAAACTACCGGTCTGAACATTACCCTCGCCGGTACCGCCGGTGGCGCCGTAAACAGCGGCTACACCGCCGCCCAAAGCGCCAGTGACGACGACAGCGGACGCATGGCAGCACTCGACGGCATCAAAGCCGCGCTGAATGGTTATCAGGCGTATCAGGGTACGCAGCTCGACGGCAACAACGGCGGCAATAACAGCTTTATCGGCATTGCCGCGTCCATCAGCCATCAGGAAAGCCGCTCCGAGCAGATCACCGATCAGCATGCCGCCACCGGTTCCACGGTGATGGCAGGCGGCAACGCCACGATTGAAGCGCGGGACGGCGATCTCAACGTCATTGGCAGCAAAGTCAAAGCCGACGGTGACCTGAACCTGTTCGCCACCGACGACATCAACCTGCTGGCTGCGGATAACACCCAAAAAACCACCGGTAAAAACTCCAGCGCCGGTGGCGATATCGGCATCAGTTTTGGCGTCAGTAATGACAAGGCGGGGATCAGCGTCTTCGCCGACGTCAACGCCGCCGCTGGCAAAAACCACGGTGACGGCACCACCTGGACTAACTCAGAAGTGGGCGCAGGCGGGAACCTCAACATCAGCGCCGGTAACGACCTGAACATTAAAGGCGCGCAGGTGTCCGGTGAACAAATCACCGCCGACATCGGCCACAACCTGATCATTGAGAGTTTGCAGGATACCGACCACTACGACTCGAAGCAGCAAAGCGCCGCCGCGGGCGGCAGCTTTACCTGGGGCGGCGGCGGCAGCGGCTACATCAGCCTGTCGCAGGACAAAATGAACTCGGACTACGCCAGCGTCACCGACCAGAGCGGTATGTTCGCGGGCAACGGCGGGTTCGACATCACCGCCGGCAATCACACCCAGATCAATGGCGGTGTCATTGCCTCCGGTGCCAGCGCCGACAAAAACCGCCTCGACACTGGCACGCTCGGCTGGAACGACATCCACAACGAAGCCAGCTACAGCGTCGACAGCAACAGTATCAGCATGAGTTCAAGCGGCAACTCAACGTCGCAGTTCATGGGCAACATGGCCAACGCCATGCTCGCCGGGCTCAACGGCGACGGTTCAGCCTCCAGCACCACCGGCTCCGCCATCGCCGGTGGCACGATTGTTATCCGCGACCCGAACGCACAAAAACAGGATATCGCCAACTTAAGCCGCGACACCGACAACGCGCACAGCACCCTCGCCCCGATTTTCGACGCCGCAAAAGAACAGCAGCACATCGACGAAAACCGCGCCATCGCGCAGATCGGCTCGCAGGTCGCGGACATCGTACGCACCGAAGGCAAAATCGCCGCGCAGGAAGCCGCCAAGGAGCAGCTGGCAAAAGAAGGCAAATTGCCGCCGACGCCGACCAAAGGCGCAGAGCAAAGCGAGTGGGACGCCTACAACGAAACGCTGGAAAATACCGACGCCTACAAAGCGGCGATGAACGAATACGGCACCGGCAGCTACAAACAGCAGGCGATTCAGGCCATCACAGCCGCCATACAGGGCCTGACGGGCGGCGACTGGAGTTCCGCCGTCGCCGGAGCCGCCGCGCCGTACATGGCCGAGTTCATCAAAAATAACACCGCCGAAGGTGCCGAACGCATCATCAGCCACGCCCTCGCCGGCGCCATCGTCGCCGAAATGCAGGGCGGAAATGCGGCAGCCGGGGCTGCGGGCGCGGGGCTTTCCGCCGCAGGCGTGAAATACATCGCCGACCAGCTCTATCCGGGCAAAGACATCAAAGACCTGACAGAGGAGGAAAAACAAGGTGTTGTGGCTCTGGCCACCTTAGCTTCAGGGATCGCAGGCGGCGTTGTTGGCGGAGATGTTAGCTCGGCGATTGATGGGGCGAAGGCTGGGAAGAATGAGGTTGAGAATAACT
>Ga0153981_1000361_pt1 | contig 12251 bp, 3 predicted proteins | sample TSGA065MetaG_FD_104714 | JGI IMG/M metagenome (GOLD analysis project Ga0153981, IMG submission 104714) | Attine ant fungus gardens microbial communities from Georgia, USA - TSGA065 MetaG | ecosystem: Host-associated > Fungi > Mycelium > Unclassified | place: USA: Georgia, Magnolia Springs State...
ACGGCTGGATGGTTACGGGCTGACCCAAAAACTGCGTGAGCTGGGCCATACGCTGCCGGTGATTGGCGTGACTGCCAACGCACTGGCCGAACAACGTCAGCGTTGTCTGGAAGCGGGGATGGATAACTGCCTGTCGAAACCGGTCACGCTGGAGACGTTGCGCGATACGCTGAGTTACTACAGCGCGCTGGTTCGCAAGAAACGGGAAAGTGAGCAGTAATAGAAAAGCAAAAGGCACCCGGAGGTGCCTTTTTTATGTCTTAACGTTCAATAATCAGAGTAACATCCTGAAACGTTAGTCTTTATCGACTGGCTGGGAACTGACGGAAGACAGGTAGTTAAGCAGGGCGATATCGTTTTCCACGCCCAGTTTAAGCATCGCAGATTTCTTCTGGCTGCTGATGGTTTTGATGCTGCGGTTCAGCTTTTTAGCAATCTCTGTCACCAGGAAGCCTTCCGCAAACAGACGCAGAACTTCGCTTTCTTTCGGAGACAGACGCTTGTCGCCGTAACCGTTGGCGCTGATTTTTTCCAGCAATTTGGCAACGCTGTCAGGGGTAAACTTCTTGCCCTTCTGCAACGCGGCCAGCGCTTTCGGTAAATCGGTTGGCGCGCCTTGTTTTAGCACAATCCCTTCAATATCCAGATCCAGGACAGAGCTCAGGATCGCCGGATTATTGTTCATGGTCAGAACAATAATGGACAGCTGCGGATAGTGACGTTTGATGTACTTGATCAGCGTAATGCCGTCGCCGAATTTGTCGCCTGGCATTGAAAGGTCAGTAATCAGAACATGGGCGTCAAGTTTGCTTAAGCTGTTAACCAGTGCTGTCGAGTCTTCGAATTCACCGACAACGTTCACCCATTCAATTTGTTCAAGGGACTTACGAATACCAAACAGGACGATAGGATGGTCATCAGCAATAATTACGTTCATATTATTCATGTGATTAGCTACCTTGCTGGAGCAGTCTGGAGACAAAAGAATCAATGTGATTGATGGTTTCAGTAATCTGTAATGCATCGCCGTCTGCGATGTATTGTTCTAACGCTTCGCACATTTGCTTGCCGGGAGTCAGATTCAGCATGGCGAATACCCCCTTAAGGCGATGTGCTGTTTGTGACAGTGACGTAAAATCACGACGTTGGTTTTCATTATACAGTTTCTCAAGATCTTCCGGTACTGTCTCGACAAAAAGCTGATAGTAATCGCTTGATTTTAACTGCTTTTCGTACTGATCGAGAGAGTCTTCGCCGGGTTCTTCGGGTGAAACACTGTCATCGGAAACAGAAAATTGCTGTTCGATTAACAGTAAGGTTGCGTCGATCAGCGCACTGCTGATGTTGTAATTGACGCGAATATAATGCTTTTCAAGCGGCTGGAAACCGGCTTCATCGTCGGTCAGCAGCAGCGTATATTTATCGCTGTTTTGCGCATTATCCGTCAGTAAAACGTCGTACTCGCGCGTCACCTGGCGCTCGTCTGCCACAATACACACCGCGCCATACGCATTCATGGTGCGGGTGACAATGCCGCGAACTTCTTCCGAGGTGATGTCGAGTAAAACCGTGACATCATTGAGCAACTGCTCATGTTCGGCTTCCACTTCCTGCGCCTGCGGACGCTGCTTCACGCGCACGGTGTAGCGGGTTCCGATGTTCAGCTTACTGCGGATTTCGAGCTGACCGCCGAGCTTCTTGCACAGCTGATTACACAGGAAGAACGTCAGTCCTGACCCGTGATTAAAGCGATCGACTAACGTCTGGCTCAGGAAAGGATAATTCAGATTGCTCAATTCTTCCTTCGAAATTCCGCTGCCGGTGTCGGTAATGTGGAAAATCAGCTGATCCGGGCGATCTTCGTCCTGTTCACTGGTCAGCGTGATTTTGCCCAGCGACGTGGTAACGATGGCGTAATCGATCAGCAGCGACAGAATTTTCTTCACCGCCTGCATATCGCCCACAAAGGACGCTTCCGGCGCAATCTGGAAATGGTTCAGCAGCCCGAGCCCTTTCTGGCTGAGGCGGGGCAGGGCGTCGAGTAACAGTTCATCAACCATCGCCGATAACACATAACCGTCGCTGGAAGGCTGCCAGTCCTGCGTTTCCAGCCGCGTCAGCAGGGTAATATTGTCCACCAGCGTCAGTGCGTTACGCGATTCATTGAGCAGTTTGGCTTCCAGCGCCAGACGCTCTTCCGGTTGCTGTTCTTCGGTCAGCGCCTGCGCCAGTCCGTTGAGTTCCTGAAGCGGCTGGTTAAGCTCAATGCCCAGATTATGCAGCATCAGTTTGCGCGCCTGGAGGTTCTTTTCGAACTCGCGTTTGGCCTGTTGCAGCGTCCGGTTCACCATCACTTCTTTGTCCTGATCGTGCAGCATGAACAGGTAGGTTTCCGGTGAAATCTGGCTGCGGAGCATGCGTATCTCGTACACCTCATTATTGACGGTGGCCTGTATCGTACCGTGATGCTGCTCGGCCATATTGGCAATTTTATTGAGGCTCAGGTGCGGCAACAGCTGATCGGCAATCTTGTTGCTCAGGATCACGCTGTGGTTACTAAAATTGTACACCAGCAATCCGAGCGGCAGACCGGAGATAATTTCCTGATTGAGCGCCTGCTGCATCTGCAACTGCGCCGCCATATTTTCGCTCGGGCGGATGTACTGATGGCGGATGAAATAGATGCTCGCCATCGCAAGCCCCATCAGGAACAGATTGATGAGGATCAGCCAGAAGTTGTTGCGCGACAGATCCACGACCAGGCTAAACAGCGGCACATGGTAAGTCAGCGACAGCGGAGAGTTGTTCAGAGGGACATTAAAGACCATCGACCAGCCTTGCAGCGTAATGGTACTCGCGGCGCCGTCGTCGGTCGGATCCCCTTCATTGACGTCCGAGGTATTGCCGTTGAGCTGGAAATTATCCCGCGCCATGCTCGACGGGATCAGGTCGCTCATCGGTAAATCAAAGGCAATTACCGTTGCCAGATGACCCGGATTATTGAAGGTCGTGCGCAGGGAGAATGAATATTCATTGCTCTGGCGGGATTTGCGCAGCGGAGAATAACTTTCCCGCTCGTCCAGCGTGTTGGCTTGCTGGAGCATCTCCGCACGGCGCGATTGCAGCGTGCTGGTGAAATAGTTTTCTTTCAGCCGGGAATCCTGCTGCTGCAACGGCACTGTGGTAATCAGCATCATGCTGTTGTCCTGGCCATTCAGATAATACAGGGAATAAGGCAGGGTGGTTGAGCCCCACTGATCGTCGAGAAATGCCGAGACCTTCAACGTGAGATCCAGCGTCGAGCTGTCGTGCGTACCGAAGATCAGCGCATCCGTTTTCTTATGCGGCTTGGAAACGAAGAACATATCCTGACGAAGACGGATTTCCTGCGCATTCACTGCATCGGGCGTCATCGGCTGACCGGAAAAATCATCGTAAATCTGGTAAGTCATGTAGCGATATTTATCGATGCGTTTTTGCAACTGATCGGCAAGAGTTTGCGTCGTGTGCAGTTTGTCATTCATGTACGCGTTGGTGTAGTTGTAACCGTAAAGGCCCAGCCCCACGACCAGCAGCAGAATGAACAACCAGAAGAAACGCGTAATGTTGGTTGATGTCAGTGATAAATATTTACCAGCCATGATGATGAATTTTTTCCTTCATTCTTGTTATCACTCTTTTATCGGAGCACGGCTTTCGCGCAGGCCGTGACACATAACATCATTGCTGCCACGCAGCCCAGTGCGACAGACAAACTGCTCAGTTGCGCGATAAAGCCAATCAGCGCGGGACCCGCCAAAATACCGGCATAACCCAGGGTTGTCACGGAAGCGATAGCCATGCTGGCGGGCATCGCCGTCTGATTCCCCGCGGCGCTGAACATAATAGGCACCAGATTCGACGCACCAAAACCGGTCATGATGAAGCCGAGACCGGCAAACCAGAGATTGTCTACCGTGGTCAGTAAAATCATACCAAGGCTGGCGCAAAGGCTGCCAAACATCAGCACTTTATAACGTCCCATTGCCGCAATAATACGGTCGCCGGTCAGGCGGCCCAGGGTCATCGCAATAGAAAACACCGCATAACCCAGACCGGCCTGATGGGCGGAAACGCCGCGTTCCGTGGTCAGGAACAGCGCGCCCCAGTCCAGCATTGAGCCTTCGGTCAGGAACATCACAAAACATAAAAAACCGAGCAAAATCACCCAGCCACGCGGCAGAACAAACATCGGCCCGTCGCCGTCGTGACGGGTGTCTTTCCAAAAATGAGGGCTGGTCAGCACCACTAAAACAGCCAGCGCGGCCACCACGATCATCACCGAAATAAACGGTGTCATGCCCAGAAAGAGCAGGCCGGTGATCGCCAGTGCGCCAAAAATACTGCCCATGCTGAAAAAGCCATGGAACCCGGACATCATCGCGCGTCCGCTGGCTTTTTCGACCACCACGGCGTGAACGTTCATCGCCACATCGACCATGCCAATTGCTGCGCCGAATACCAGCAAAATCAGTGCCATACCTTCAACGCTGTTCATTAGCGTCAGTAAAGGCAGCGCCAGCAAAAGCAATGTGCTGGCGATTAAAATCACGGTTTTGCACCCGAGTTTACCGGTGAGAAAACCAGTCAGCGGCATCGAAAACGTCGAGCCTGCGCCGATACACAGAAGCAATAATCCGAGCGTGCCATCGCTGATATCGAGCCGCAATTTTACATACGGCACCAGCGGCGCCCAGGCTGCCATGGCAAAGCCGGAAAGCAGAAAAATAAGCCGTGTCGCGTGTTGCTGTGCGACGCCGGGCTGTGGCGTTCCGGCGATTTGTTCTTCTGAAGAATTCTGTGAATCAACGTCTGAAACACTTTCTGTAGCAGGCTGTGTGAGCAGCGGGTCATGAGGCATGGTGCAAAATCCCTTTGTACTGATTGGCGAAATTATAAAAAAAATTAATTAATCAATCCTGCTGCCGGTTTTCTCTCTGAAACGGGCCGGAAGGGGGTGCACGACAACCCTGTTTCGCTTAATCCGTCGGCTTTTAACGGCTGAGAGGTTCTGAAAAACATCACACAAACTTACTAACCGGGCATCTTATCAGAAAGCATAAGTCACTGTGATTGCGCATAGTCTTAAATATTTGCTGGCGGAATACAGTAGTGCCAGAAAATCTAAGAGGCGATCACACAATTGGTAAGTCAATTTGATGAGTTATCAGTGCGGCTAATGCTTGATTTTATTAATAATGATCCCGCTTAGTCTTTAAGATTAAGTTGCAAACTTGTTATTTATCATCACGTTGTTTTTTAACGCTTTGGGCTAGAACAGGAATTACCTCGCGTCAAACTTATATTTCCACTCCAAACGATAAATAACTTTTATCTTAAAGATTATCTTTTTTTTATGCACTTAACTTAAATCATGCATATAACTTATGGAGTTTCGGACAAAAAGTTACCGTAACGATTACATAAAAAGAACATTCTAGCCTTAAGTGACGTGTTAATTGCTCGATTTGTAGTCTATGGCATTCCCCAACACCAGTTGGAAGTTAACCCATTTTCGTAATGGTCATCATACCTGCTGAACCGCTCTTCTCCGATAACGGAAAGCGTGGGCCATGCGCGTGTGAGTCTCAACTGGATGTTATAGGGGTACAACATGGCTCAGAACGGTAGCGTTGTTATTGATGTTCTCTCTCGTAAAAATGGTGCAGTAATCTCTCAGGTTTCCAGTGCCAGTCAGGATGTTACCCTCAATCAGGCCAGCATAATTCGCATTCACGGCACCCGTGAAGCGGTGTCCAGCTATGAGCGCGTGGGCAATGATCTCGTCATCCACATGAAAGACGGCAGCACCGTCCGCTACCACAGTTTCTTCAACACCGAAGGTGCCGAAGACAGCGTTCTGGTATTCGATGATGGTGTTCATCCCATTGAACACGCCGCGTTTGTCGATACCGGTGCCACAGCCGGTGCCGTACCGATTGTTCCCGCTTATCAGACCATCCCGGATATCGGTGTTCTGCTTGAAGATTCCTCAAGTTTTAGCCCGGGCGTATTAGCCGCGGTGCTGGGCGTTGTGGCGCTCGGCGCGGGTATCGCGATTGCCGCCGGCGGCGGTGGTGGCGGCGGGGGCAGCAGCAGTAATAACGGCGGAAGTGATGGCGGCAACAATGGCGGCAACAATGGCGGGAATAACGGCGGTAACAATGGCGGGAATAACGGTGGCAACAATGGTGGGAATAACGGCGGCAACAACGGCGGAACCACCAATGAAGCGCCAACGCTGACGCTGGCCACGTTTGCCAACGGCAACGTCGTCAATAAAACGGCCGCAGAAAGTACTCAGAATTTCACCGGTGGCACCACTCACGCCGCCGCAGGCAGCACCATCGTGCTGACCATCAATGGCAAAACCTTCACAACCACCGTTGACGGCAATGGCAACTGGAGTGTTCCGCTGACGGCGGCTGAGCTGCACACGCTGGCCGACGGCACTTACGTGGTCAGTGTGACTGTAACCAACACCAATGGCGATAGCGTGACCAAAAGCGTCACCGTGGTGGTTGATACCACACCGCCGGTGCTGACAGTCAATCCGGTGGATGGCGACAACGTCATCGATGCGATTGAACATCAGCAACCGCTGGTCGTGAGTGGAACCGCCTCGGTTTCTGAAGCCGGGCGCACCGTCGATGTGGTGCTTAACGGCGTGCACTACAGCGCCACCGTGACCTCAGAGGGCACCTGGTCCGTCACTATTCCGGCCAACGTCGTTTCTGCGCTGGCCGAAGGGAATTACACCCTCACCACCTCGCTCACGGATGCCGCCGGTAACTCAACCACGACACCGGAAAGCTTTGTCATCAATGACAGCGCGGGCATTCTGACCGTCAATCCGATTTCCGGCGACGGCCAGCTCAATGCAACCGAAGCACAGTCCGCGCTGGTGATCACCGGAACGACGTCAAATGTCGCGGCGGGTACGCAAATTACCGTGGTTCTTGGCGGTGTGACGTATCACACAACCACTAACGCTGACGGCGGCTGGAGCCTGAGCGTGCCTTCCCCGGCGCTACAGGCGCTGACCGATGGCGAAACGACCCTGACCGTCAGTCTGGTTGATGCTCAGGGCGATACTATCAGTCAGTCGGCCGGTCTTAATGTTGCCATTCACGGCGTCCCGCCAACGCTGGATCCGGTATTTGGCGGCGATAATACGCTTGATGGCACTGAATCCACCGCCACGCAGATTCTGACGGGTAACACCGGCCTGAAAGGCGACGGCCAGACAGTTACCGTGACCATTGGCGGGCAGCAACTCACCGGCACGGTCGACAGCGACGGCAGCTTTACCGTCAGCGTACCGCCGTCTGTACTCGGCACTCTGCCACAAGGCACCAACAATATTACGGTGACCGTGACGGACACCGCGGGCAACCATAACACCCTCACCACGCCAGTGAGCGTTGACACCATTGCGCCAACCCTGACCGTCAATCCGCTGGAAGGCGACGGTTATATCAGCGTGGCCGAAGCCGCGGGGGTCATGATCCTGACCGGGACAGCATCGGTCAGTGAAGCAGGGCGTCCGGTGGTTATCACCATCAACGGCGTGGATTATCCCGGCGCGGTGGTTCAGCCGAACGGCACCTGGAGCGTGAGTATTCCGGCCGGTTCCCTGAGTAATCTCAATCAGGACGTCACGGTCACCGCGACCCTGACTGACACCGCAGGCAACCAGACCACCAATACCAGCACGATCCACGTGGCTTCCGATCCTCTCCTGCCGCCGGTTATCAGCATCAATCCGTTTACCGGAGATGATTTTATCAACGGTGCGGAAGTCAAAACGGCGCAGGTATTAAGCGGCACCACAACGCGGGTAGAAGCCGGTCAGATTGTGACGATCACCCTGAACGGACATACCTATACCGCTACTGTTCAGGCCAGCGGTAACTGGAACGTCATCGTTCCGGCTGCGGATATGATTGTGCTGACAAACGGTACGCAAACCATTACGGCGACGGTTTCGGATAAGGCCGGTAATGCGGCCACTCCGGGCACCGACACCTTCAATGTGGATATTACGCAGGAAGGTATCTCCATTGCGCCGATTACCGGCGACAACGTTATCAACGTGCAGGAAACGCAGAACGGTTTCCTGGTGACCGGTACCACGCTGGGGGTCTCAACCTTTGAGCTGGTACAACTTACTTTCGGATCCCTGGTTCGTCTGGCGCTGGTACAGCCGGACGGTACCTGGTCGGTGCAACTGACATCCAACGATTTGCTTGCTGCGGCAGGGGGCCTGACGGGCAACCTGCAATTTACCGCGATTGTTCAGGCAATGGATGGCTCGACGGTAAGTAACAGCGTTTCGGTCAATTACGATGCGATCAGTCCGGTACCGACGCTTAACACACCGTTTGGCGACGGTTATCTCAATATTGCCGAAGCGGCAACAGCTGAAACTCTGACCGGCACCATCGGGAAAGTCGGTGACGGGCAGATTGTGACCGTGACGATTGGCGGACATACCTATAACGCCACGGTGGATGGTACCGGCGCATGGTCGGTCAGCCTTCCGTCCGCCGATTTGCAGGCGTTACCGGCGGGCAGTAATGCGATAGTGGTCAATGTAACGGACAGCGCAGGCAACACCGCCACGCTGAACGCCACCACAACGGTCGATCTGACCGCGCCTGTGCTGACCATCAACCCGGTTTCCGGCGACGGTTACGTCAATATCAGTGAGGCGGCGGCAGACATCGCCGTCACCGGCACCGCCTCTGTTGCGGATGCGGGGCGCACCGTCACGGTGACGCTAAACGGCCAGACTTATACCGGCGTTGTCGGCGTCAACGGACAGTGGAGTGTGACAGTGCCAGCCGGTGCGCTGGCCGGTGTGGCCGACGGACAATATCCGCTGACCGCACAGCTTTCGGATGCGGCGGGCAATAGCACGACAGTCAGCGCTAACGTTCAGCTGGCCACCGATCCGGCCTCCGCGCCGACCATTACCCTCAATGCCTTTGCCGGTGACAACATTGTCGATGGAGCCGAGCAGAGAGCGGCGCAGACCCTGAGCGGCACGACCACGCATGTGGAAGCCGGTCAGGTCGTTTCCATCCTGCTCAACGGCATTACTTACACGGCGACCGTGCAGGCAAATGGCAGCTGGAGCACCAGCGTCCCTTCTTCGGCGCTGACCGCACTGACTAACGGAACGCTGCAAATCACCGCCACCGTGCTTGATAAAGCCGGGAATCCGGCCAGCGATTCGGAAGAGATCACCGTTAACAACCTGCAAAGCGGCCTGTCCGTGGATCCGGTGACCGGCGATAACCAGCTGAACGCTCTTGAGGCGGCGGCGGGTGTTACCATCAGCGGAACCTCGGTCAACGTGCCGGTGAACGGCGTCGTGACCATTACGCTGAACGGTAAAACCTACACCGCCACTGTCGGCGTTGGCGGTGCCTGGAGTGCGCTGGTTTCAGCCAGCGATCTGGCGACGCTCAGCGATGGCCCGAACACGATTCGTGTCAGCGCGACCGATGCGACAGGGAACCCGGTCAGCAACACCGACGTTCTGAACGTCATCATTCATAACCTGCCAGCCGTGACCCTCAACCCGCCATTTGGCGATGGCATTCTGAATGCCGCTGAAACAGCGACCAGTCAGACGCTGACCGGTAACACCGGCGTGTCCGGCAACGGGCAAACTGTCACTGTGACGCTGGGCGGGGAAACGTATACCGCAACGGTGGGCGGCGACGGTTCATTCACCGTGACCGTTCCGTCAACGGCGCTTTCCACACTGGGTCAGGGGGGGACAACGGTTCAGGTCGCGGCTTCCGATGCCGCGGGCAATACCAGCAACATCACGGTCCCGGTCACTGTTGATACCGTCGCACCGACCGTCACAATCAACCCTGTTGCCGGTGATGGCACCATTAATGCTGCGGAAGCGGACGCTGTTATTGCGGTAACCGGCACGACAGGCGTGACAGAAGTCGGCCAGACCGTGACGGTTTCCATCGGCGGGCACACTTACACCGGCGTGGTCGCTGCGGGGGGCGCGTGGACGGTGAATATTCCGGCTGACGCGCTGGCCAGCGTTGCTAACGGTCAGTACACCCTGACTGCGAGCATTACCGATGCGGCAGGCAATACCGGCAGCACCAGCACGCCGGTGACTATCGTGGCGGATCCGGCGCTTCTGCCAACGATTACCGTTAACACCTTCGCCGGTGATGATGTGCTTAATGGCGCCGAGCAACAGACCGCGCAGCTGATCAGCGGAACCACGACGCATGTGGAAGCAGGTCAGACAGTGACGATTACGCTGGGTGCACACACTTATAGCGCCACTGTGCAGGCCAGCGGTGCGTGGAGCGTTTCCGTTCCGGCGGTTGATTTACAGGAACTGGGTAATACCCAGTTTATCATTACGGCCAGCGTAAGTGACAAGGCGGGGAATCCGCAAAACGCCTCGCACCCGATTACGGTAGATACAACGCTGGGGGGGATTTCGATTGATACCATTGCCGGTGACAATAACGTCAACGCGACGGAGGCGGCTGCGGGGATCACCGTCAGCGGCACCACCAGCAATGTGCCGATTGGCACAGTCGTCACCGTATCGTTGGGCGGGCAGAATTACCCGACAACGGTTATTGATGCGGCCGGGCACTGGTCAGTCAATATTCCATCATCCGCCTTTGCGGGGCTGGCGGATGGCACCAGCCATGTGATCGCCACCACGGTGAGCACCGATTTGGGTAACGTCACCAGTACGGTCGATATTGGCATTTACACGCAGGTACCTGTCCCGACCATCAATGCACCGTTTGGTGACGGCCAGTTGGGCACCGCTGAAGCGGCCGCCGTACAGACTCTGACCGGGACGACCGGCCTGACCGGTGACGGCCAGACGGTTGAGGTGATCATCGACGGTCATACCCTGACCGGCACTGTCGCCAGCAATGGCACCTGGACGGTCACCGTGCCAGCGGGCACCCTGACCGGTGTAACCGAAGGCCCGACGCCAATTCAGGTTAACGTGACCGATGCCGGTGGCAACACCGGCACTACGACCGGTTCAGTCAATATCGACTTCACACCGCCGACGCTGACGCTTGCCAACGTTGCAGGCGATAACGTCATCAATGCGCAGGAGCTGGCGGGTATCATTACGCTTTCCGGGCAGGCGGATGCGGCCGATGCCGGGCAGACAGTGACATTGCAATTTGGCGGCCAGACTTATCAGGCCGTCGTGCAACCTGGCGGTGCGTGGAGCTTCGATGTTCCGGCGGGCACGCTGACCGGCACAGCAGACGGTAGCTATACGCTGACCGCCACGCTGAAAGATCTGGCGGGAAATACCACGACGACGACGGAAACCTACACCGTAGTTGCCGCGCATCCGCCGGTGCCATCACTCAACACGCCGTTTGGCGATACCTTCCTCAACCTCAATGAAGCCGATGTTGCCCAAACCCTGACCGGGACGACCGGCCTTCTGGGCGCAGGCCAGACGGTGGTAGTGAATATTGAGGGTGTCGATCACCCGGCGACTGTTGATGCGAACGGTGTCTGGACGGTTACCCTCAGCGCAACGGATTTGCAGGCCATATCGGAAGGCCCGCAAACGGTTCTGGTCACGGCAACCGACAGCGTCGGCAACGTGGGTACCGTCAGCAGTGCAATCACAGTCGATTACACGTTGCCAACGCTGAGCTTTAACCCGGTGGCGACGGATAACATCATCAACGCCGCCGAAGCGCTGCAACCGGTGGTGATCAGCGGAACGTCCGATCTGCCGGATGCCGGTCAGACGGTTTCTGTCGTACTGAGTTTCAACGGCGTGACGTACAACGCTGTTGTTCAGCCGGATGGCAGCTGGAGCTTCACGCTGCCAAGTGGTGTGGTGCAGGCACTGACGGATACTACCTATACGCTGACGGCAACCATCACCGATGCGGCCGGGAACGTGACGACCGGAACCCATACCTTCAGCGTCGATGCGGCTGCGGCTAATTTGCCAACGCTGACCATTACCGCGGTTTCCACTGATGATTACATCAACGCTATCGAAAAAGGCCAGCCGGTACCGATTACCGGTACCACGACGCATGTAGAAGCAAACCAGGTTGTTACAGTGGTGTTTAACGGCCAGACCTACACGGCCATTGTGCAGCCGAACGGAAGCTGGACGGCGAGTGTACCGGCGGGAGATCTGGTCGGATTGTCCG
>Ga0153981_1000363_pt1 | contig 12233 bp, 9 predicted proteins | sample TSGA065MetaG_FD_104714 | JGI IMG/M metagenome (GOLD analysis project Ga0153981, IMG submission 104714) | Attine ant fungus gardens microbial communities from Georgia, USA - TSGA065 MetaG | ecosystem: Host-associated > Fungi > Mycelium > Unclassified | place: USA: Georgia, Magnolia Springs State...
CAAATTGCTTTTTGAATGCCCGTGTAAACGTTTGTTGAGAGTCAAAACGGTACTGAAGGGCGATATCTAAAATGGGGCGACTGGTGAGGCGTAAAGCGACGGCGGCTTTAGAAAGACGACGCGCGCGAATATAAGCACCGATTGCATTGTTTGTGACATCTTTAAACATCCGCTGCAGGTGCCACTTGGAATAGCCGGCCTTGGCTGCGACATTGTCGAGTGACAAGGGCTGGTCTAAATGGGTTTCTAACCAGCTAAGAAGGTCACGAATGATTCCTGCTTGATCCATAGATCGTCCTCGTTGAGCTAAGATAATTCACAGAATGTTGCGCGCATAATAGCAACTTTTTACTGATAAGACTTCCTAAGAATTTTTTGGCTATCTGTGCTATTTGCAGGTGTTACAGAGTATTTCATTCAGAAACTGTGAATGCACGCTTTCCGAATGGGGTTTCTTTAGAAAACAACGTCATGCTCATGACGTGGAGTAACTTAATGAAAAAGTGTTGTATTTTTGTATTTGGGATGTTTGTTATTTGTTCCGGGGCAGCGCATGCCGAGGAAGTCGGGTCGGTCGATACGGTCTTCAAATTGTTCGGACCGGACCATAAAATCGTCGTCGAGGCCTTTGATGATCCTGATATTAAAAATGTAACGTGTTATATCAGTCGCGCGAAAACCGGCGGGATTAAAGGCGGATTAGGGTTGGCAGAAGACACGTCTGATGCGGCGATTTCCTGCCAGCAGGTCGGGCCCATCGAACTGAGCGATAAGATTAAACAAGGCAAAGACAAGGGAACTGTAGTCTTTCAGAAAAGGACGTCACTGGTGTTTAAAAAGCTTCAGGTTGTTCGCTTTTACGATGAAAAACGTAACGCGCTTATCTATCTGAGTTACTCAGACAAAGTCGTCGATGGCTCACCTAAAAATGCGCTGAGCGCTGTTCCGATCATTCCGTGGGCGCATACGACGCCGTAAGTTTTTGAGGATGTTCAAAGCAGAACTCAAACAAAAGGCCAGCTTTCGCTGGCCTTTGACGTTTTGCTGCATCGTCTACAGAGCGGTTGGCAACCTTCTGTATTAGTCTTCCAGATCACCGCAAAAACGGTAGCCTTCGCCATGAATGGTCGCGATGATTTCCGGAGTATCTGGCGTCGCTTCGAAATGTTTACGAATGCGGCGAATGGTGACGTCAACAGTACGGTCATGCGGCTTCAGCTCGCGACCAGTCATTTTCTTTAGCAGGTCGCCACGGGTTTGGATTTTGCCCGGGTTTTCGCAGAAGTGCAGCATCGCGCGGAATTCGCTGCGCGGTAACTTGTATTGTTCGCCCTGCGGGCTGATCAGTGAACGGCTGTTGATGTCCAGTTCCCAACCATTGAATTTGTAGCTTTCGACCAGACGACGTTCTTCACCGGTCGTGCCCAGGTTCATCGTACGGGATAACAGATTGCGTGCGCGGATAGTCAGTTCGCGCGGGTTGAATGGCTTAGTGATGTAATCATCAGCGCCGATTTCCAGCCCCAGAATTTTGTCGACTTCGTTGTCGCGGCCCGTCAGGAACATCAGTGCAACGCTGGCTTGTTCGCGTAATTCGCGTGCCAGCAGCAGGCCATTTTTGCCTGGCAGGTTGATATCCATGATAACCAGATTGATGTCATTTTCGGACAGAATGTGGTGCATTTCAGCGCCATCATTGGCTTCATGCACCATGTAGCCTTCTGCTTCAAAAATGCTCTTTAACGTATTACGTGTCACTAACTCGTCTTCGACGATCAGAATGTGAGGGGTCTGCATGATTGCTACCTAAGATTGCCAACAAATAGAAAATAGGAGTACAGAAGTCCTTGTTATCCCGATGAATTTTGATGCCTTATTGGCCATCTCACTCGTTACATGACTAAAGTACGTAAACGCGTTCTCGATGCAATTTCCATCAACGGCAACAACATCGCAAGCTCGGTCAGGGATTCCACTTTCTGCAGTTCCACGGGGTTCTAAAGCGGCGAACATCCTAACCCTATTAACAGCAATATAACAGCGAGTGCCGAAATTACCACCCAACAAAATTACGGTTTGTTGACATATATCAAGTTCAATTGTAGCACGGTAACAGAACAGTGAAAAACACTTACAAGAATGCACGCTTGAGTCACATTTCGGCCTTTATTGTACACGATTCAGCAATTCATCAAGCAACGAAAGATAAATGCAAAATCTGTATGTATTCTTATTATATATCTTTATGAAAAATAATGATAAATTTTTCTTTAAAGTCGGCTTAACCGCACCAGCACCTTTTTTTCGTATCGGGTAAGCTTTTCCGATAAAATAAAAGAATATATTGAGCCGACTGTTAAGTTCTTGTGAAGAATATAAGCGATGAATAGTTTTGGAATCGGATAAAATTTCATCGCTGTAAAACAGGCGGCAATTTCATTCACTCTTTGCAGGGGCGCGACATGCAACTACATATTATTTTAGTTTCTCCGGCCCGCCCGGAAAATGTCGGTGCGGCTGCCCGGGCAATGAAAACGATGGGCTTCGCGTCATTGCGCATTGTAGACAGCGAGGCGCATCTCAAACCGGAAGCCGGCTGGGTTGCGCACGGTTCGCAGGAAATCCTGCAAAATGCGCTGCATTTCAATACGCTCGCCGAAGCGCTGGCCGACATTGATTTTACCGTTGCCACCACCGCACGCAGCCGCGCGCGTTTTCACTATTACTGCACGCCGCAGGAATTGCAGGTTCAGCTCGAAGAGAAGAGCGACTGGATAAACCACGCGGCGCTGGTGTTCGGGCGCGAAGATTCCGGGCTGACGAATGAAGAACTGGAACTTGCCGATGTTCTGACCGGCGTCCCGATGGTGGCAGATTACCCGTCGCTGAATCTGGGCCAGGCGGTGATGGTTTTCTGCTACCAGCTGTCAGCGCTGAATCACGTGACGTCGGCGAAAGCGGAAAATGCGCAGGAAGGACAGTTGTCTGCGCTGCGTGGAAGAGTGGATCGTTTACTGGAAAATATCGGTGCCGGAGACGACCAGAAACTGTCCGACTGGCTGCATCAGAGGCTCGGTCTTTTGCAGCAGCGCGACGCCGCAATGCTGCACACATTGCTGCATGACATCGAAAAAAAGCTGACCCAATGATCTGACGGGAATACCCGCTTCACTGGTGTGATCTTCGGTGTGAAGGAAAGAGACCTGCGGATAACACTGAAAATGATTTTAATGGCAGCTCATTATCCATTTGATTCTGTCCGTGATTAACCGGGCAAAAACAGAAAAAAATTGACTTATTGTGCCTTATGCTTTAGCTAATAGAGGCAGACAGAGTACAAACCTAAAGACAGACAGAAAAATAAAATGCGAATCATCAGCCTGAACACAACAATTATTACCACCACCGATACCACAGGTAACGGGGCGGGCTGACGCGTACAGGAAAAAGAAAAAAAGCCCGCACCTAAACAGTGCGGGCTTTTTTTTTACATTTAAACGAGAGCTTCAGGAGAGAACCAGAAATGCGAGTGTTGAAATTTGGCGGGACCTCGGTAGCAAACGCAGAACGCTTCTTGCGGGTTGCGGACATTATGGAAAGCAATGCGCGTCAGGGACAGGTCGCGACGGTATTATCCGCGCCTGCCAAAATTACCAACTATCTGGTTGCCATGATTGAACGGACTGTCGCCGGACAAGACATCAAGACCATCATGAGCGACGCAGAAAACATTTTTGGTCAGTTGATTACCGGTCTGGCGGCACAGCAACCGGGCTTTGATTTGCCGAAAGTGAAAGCGTTTGTTGATCAGGAATTCGCTCAGCTTAAACAGTTACTGCACGGCATCGCGCTGCTGGGGCAATGCCCGGACAGCGTGAACGCCTCAATTATCTGTCGTGGCGAAAAGCTCTCTATCGCCATTATGGAGGCCGTTTTCATCGCGAAAGGGTTTGGCGTCACCGTCATTAATCCTGTCGAAAAGCTGCTGGCTCAGGGCCACTATCTTGAATCCACTGTCGATATCAACGAATCCACCCGCCGGATTGCCGCCAGCGCCATTCCTGCCGATCACATTGTGCTGATGGCCGGTTTCACTGCCGGTAACGAAAAAGGCGAACTGGTGGTGCTGGGCCGCAACGGTTCCGACTATTCAGCCGCCGTACTGGCCGCCTGTTTGCGCGCTGACTGCTGTGAAATCTGGACTGACGTAGACGGCGTTTATACCTGCGACCCGCGCACTGTGCCCGATGCCCGCTTGCTGAAATCGATGTCGTACCAGGAAGCCATGGAGCTTTCGTATTTTGGCGCGAAAGTCCTTCACCCTCGTACCATCCTGCCGATTGCCCAGTTCCAGATCCCTTGCCTGATTAAAAACACCACTAACCCGCAGGCGCCGGGAACCCTGATCGGCAGTGAAAGTCTTGATGACAGCACGCCGGTAAAAGGCATCACCAATCTGAATAACATGGCGATGATCAACGTTTCCGGCCCCGGGATGAAAGGGATGATCGGCATGGCGGCGCGCGTTTTTGCAGTGATGTCGCGCTCCGGGATTTCCGTTGTGCTGATCACCCAGTCTTCGTCTGAATACAGCATCAGCTTCTGCGTGCCGCAAAGTGAGCTGGTTCGCGCACGCAAGGCGCTGGAAGATGAGTTCTATCTTGAGCTGAAAGATGGTCTGCTTGAGCCACTGGACGTTATGGAAAAACTGGCCGTGATTTCTGTGGTCGGCGACGGCATGCGTACACTGCGCGGAATCTCGGCGAAATTCTTCTCCGCACTGGCGCGCGCCAATATCAATATCGTCGCCATCGCGCAGGGTTCTTCTGAGCGTTCCATTTCCGTTGTGGTGAATAACGAAGATGCCACTACCGGTGTCCGCGTCAGCCACCAGATGTTGTTCAACACCGATCAGGTTATCGAAGTCTTTCTGATTGGTGTCGGCGGTGTGGGCGGGGCGTTGATCGAACAGATCCGCCGTCAGCAGGCCTGGCTGAAAACCAAACATATCGATCTGCGCGTTTGCGGTATTGCCAATTCCCGCGCGTTGCTCACCAACGTTCACGGCATTCCGCTGGATACCTGGCAGGACGAACTGGGCGCGGCGAAAGAGCCTCTGAATCTGGGCCGTCTGATCCGCCTGGTGAAGGAATACCATCTGCTGAACCCGGTGATTGTTGACTGTACTTCCAGCCAGGAAGTGGCGGACCAATATGCCGATTTCCTGGCCGACGGTTTCCACGTCGTCACGCCGAACAAAAAGGCCAATACCTCATCGATGAATTATTACCATCAGCTGCGTAAAGCGGCAGATGGTTCGCGTCGCAAATTCCTGTACGACACCAACGTCGGCGCCGGTTTGCCGGTTATCGAGAATCTGCAAAACCTGCTGAATGCGGGCGATGAACTGCTGCGTTTCTCCGGGATCCTCTCCGGATCGCTGTCCTTCATTTTCGGTAAGCTGGACGAAGGCATGTCACTGTCTGCCGCCACCTTGCAGGCGCGCGAGATGGGCTACACCGAGCCGGATCCGCGTGATGATCTGTCGGGTATGGACGTCGCCCGTAAGTTACTTATTCTGGCGCGTGAAGCCGGTTATAAGCTGGAATTATCGGATATCGATGTGGAATCTGTTTTGCCTGCATCGTTTGATTCCTCGGGCAACGTAAATGAGTTTGTGGCACGACTGCCGGGACTGGACGCCGAATTTGCTCAGCGCGTTGCGGATGCGACGGCAGCGGGTAAAGTATTGCGCTACGTCGGCGCTATCGAAGAAGGGCGCTGCAAGGTAAAAATTGACGCTGTCGATGGTAATGACCCGCTTTATAAAGTAAAAAATGGTGAGAATGCGCTGGCGTTTTACAGCCGCTATTATCAGCCGTTACCGCTGGTGTTGCGCGGTTATGGTGCCGGTAATGATGTGACGGCGGCGGGTGTGTTTGCCGATCTTTTGAGAACGCTGTCATGGAAGTTAGGAGTTTAATATGGTTAAGGTGTATGCCCCGGCTTCAATTGGGAACGTCAGCGTAGGTTTTGACGTTCTGGGCGCCGCAGTGTCTCCGGTGGATGGCACGCTTCTGGGTGATTGCGTATCGGTAGAAGCCGCCACAAAATTCAGCCTGAAAAACGAAGGCAAGTTTGTTTCCAAACTGCCTGACCGGATGGAAGACAACATCGTTTATCAGTGCTGGCAGCGTTTCTGTCAGGAAATCGGCAAAGATGTGCCGGTGGCTATGACGCTTGAAAAAAATATGCCGATCGGCTCCGGATTAGGTTCCAGCGCCTGTTCGGTGGTTGCCGGTCTGATGGCAATGAACGAATTCTGCGGCAAGCCGCTCAGCGACAACAAAATGCTGGAGCTGATGGGCGAGCTGGAAGGGCGAATTTCTGGCAGTGTGCACTTTGATAACGTCGCACCATGCTATCTGGGTGGCATCCAGCTGATGCTTGAAGAGCTGGATATCATCAGCCAGAACGTGCCAAGTTTTGACGACTGGCTGTGGGTGATGGCGTATCCGGGCATCAAAGTATCGACGGCGGAAGCACGCGCGATTTTACCGGCGCAGTATCGCCGCCAGGATTGCATCAGCCACGGGCGTTATCTGGCGGGCTTTATTCATGCGTGCCACACACAGCAGCCGGCGCTGGCCGCGAAGCTGATGAGAGATGTGATCGCCGAACCCTACCGCACACGTCTTCTGCCGGGTTTTGCCGAAGCACGCAGCGCGGCCGAAGAAATCGGTGCGCTGGCTTGCGGGATTTCCGGTTCCGGCCCGACGCTGTTTGCCGTCTGCAATGACAGCGCAACGGCGAAACGTATGGCCGACTGGTTGCAGACACACTATCTGCAAAATGACGAAGGCTTTGTTCATATTTGTCGTCTGGATACCGCTGGCGCGCGGGTATTGGGATAACTCGATAATCGACTGGGATAACTAATGAAACTGTACAACCTGAAGGATCACAACGAGCAAGTGAGTTTTGCGCAGGCCGCCAAACAAGGTCTGGGCAAACAACAGGGATTATTCTTCCCGCTCGACCTGCCGGAGTTTGAGCTGACTGAAATTGACCGCCTGCTGGATCTGGATTTCGTCACCCGCAGCACGCGCATTCTTTCTGCTTTCATCGGCGATGAAATTCCTGAAGATGAATTGCATCAGCGCGTGAAAAACGCGTTTGCCTTCCCGGCGCCTGTCGCAAAAGTGGAAGACGATATTGCCTGTCTGGAGCTGTTCCACGGCCCGACCCTGGCATTTAAAGATTTCGGTGGCCGATTCATGGCGCAGATCCTGACGCAGGTTTCTGGCGATCAGCCGGTCACGATCCTGACCGCAACATCCGGTGATACCGGTGCTGCTGTGGCGCACGCTTTCCACGGTCTGAAAAACGTTCGTGTAGTGATCCTCTATCCGCGCGGCAAAATCAGCCCGCTTCAGGAAAAATTGTTCTGTACTCTCGGTGGCAATATTCACACCGTGGCTATCGATGGCGATTTCGATGCCTGTCAGGCGCTGGTCAAGCAGGCATTTGATGATGAAGAACTGAAACATGCCCTGAAGCTCAATTCCGCGAACTCCATCAACATCAGCCGTCTGCTGGCGCAGATTTGCTATTACTTCGAAGCCGTGGCACAACTGCCTCAGGAAGCCCGTAATCAGCTGGTAGTTTCTGTACCAAGCGGTAACTTTGGTGATCTGACTGCCGGTTTGCTGGCGAAATCTCTCGGTCTGCCGGTGAAGCGTTTTATAGCTGCCACCAACGCCAATGACACCGTGCCGCGTTTCCTGAGCAATGGCGAATGGGAACCGAAGAAAACCGTTGCGACATTGTCGAACGCCATGGACGTCAGCCAGCCAAACAACTGGCCGCGCGTGGAAGAACTGTATCGCCGTAAAACCTGGCAGCTGAAAGATCTGGGCTTCGGCGCGGTCAGTGACGACACCACCGAAGACGCGATGCGCGAGCTGGCGAATATCGGATATATCTCTGAACCTCACGCGGCGATTGCTTACCGGGTACTGCGTGACCAGTTGCAACCGGGCGAATTCGGCCTGTTCATCGGCACCGCGCATCCGGCAAAATTCAAAGAGAGCGTGGAAGCGATTTTGGATCAGGACATCGGTTTGCCGAAAGAACTGGCAGATCGTGCAGACCTGCCATTGTTGTCGCACAATCTCCCGGCTGACTTCAGCGAAATGCGTGCATTCCTGATGGCGCTGCCTGAATAAATACGCTGATTCACAAATGCAAAAGCCCTCTTCGTGAGGGCTTTTTTATGCTTACGACTCAGTAAACTCAGCGTTCAGGGCGGGTAAATACCAGTTCATTGCCCTGTGAACGTGATTCATCAAATTCGTAACCTTCCAGATTGAAATCCTGAAGTTGTTTCGGCTTATCCAGACGCTCTTTGATAATGAAGCGGCTCATCAGGCCACGTGCTTTTTTGGCATAGAAGCTGATGACTTTGTATTTGCCGTTTTTCTCATCGAGGAATACCGGCTTTATGATTTCGCCATTCAGCAGTTTAGGTTTTACCGCTTTGAAGTATTCATCGGATGCCAGATTTACCAGCACTTTGCTTTTTTGTTCGCTGAGCAACAGGTTGAGTTTCTCAGTCAGTAAATCGCCCCAAAAAGCATACAGATTCATGCCCTGCGGGTTTTCCAGACGGATACCCATTTCAAGACGATACGGCATCATCAAATCCAGCGGACGCAGCAGGCCGTATAAACCGGACAACATGCGCAGATGTTTTTGGGCAAAATCGAAATCTTTCTCGCTGAAATCTTCCGCCTGCAGGCCGGTATACACATCACCTTTAAAGGCCAGAAGCGCCTGACGGGCATTTTTCGGCGTGAAATCCGGCTGCCAGTCATTGAAGCGTTCGGCGTTCAGGTGGGCCAGTTTATCGCTGATCCCCATCAGTGAAGAGATCTGCGCAGGCGACATTTTACGCGCCACGGTGATCAACTGAGCCGATTTATCCAGCAACTCAGGTTGGGTATAGCGCGTTGTCGCAAGCGGGCTTTCGTAATCGAGCGTTTTGGCAGGTGAAATAATGGTCAGCATGGTCTCGTCCGTTGGTCAGTGACGCTTTAAATTTGGGATTTTTTCGTTGCACTACTGTAGCAAAAAAGCCGCCGCGGGGGAGCCATGATATCGATAGGTAAAAGCTTAACTGTCAGCGCCGGGACGTTTTTTTATCCCAAATTCCCGGCTCCAGCTGGTCGCGTAATTCCGGGAAATGGTCGGGATTAAAAACCGGTGTTTTCCCCATACGTTTCTGGCGTTCGTAGTCTTTCACCACTTTGACCGCCACGCCCGAAAGCAGCAGCAGTGCGGTCAGGTTCAGTATTGCCATCAGCGCCATGAAGATATCCGCCAGTTTCCAGACGATATGCAGTTCCATCAGACAGCCGCAGAACACCATCCCGATGACCATCAGGCGGAAAATCAGCAATTTATACGGCGCGGCGCGGTGAACGAAACTCAGATTGTTTTCCGCATACGCGTAGTTGCCTGAGATAGAAGTAAAGGCGAAGGAAAACACCAGCACGGCCAGTGCGATGTGGCTCCACCCGCCCGTTGCGGGCGTGATGGCCTGCTGTAATAAGCGGATACCAAAAGGCGCGTCCGGATGATCAAGCACGCCTGACGTCAGCACAATCAGCGCCGTGGCGGTGCAAATCACCACGGTATCGATAAAGACGGCAAACATCTGGTTGAAGCCCATGGTGGCGGGGTGGGTGACCGACGCCATCGCCGCCGCGTTTGGTGACGAACCGACGCCCGCTTCGCTCGCAAAAACGCCGCGCTGCATTCCCTGAGTGATGGCCTGCGTGACGCCATAAGCCAGAGCGCCGGAGGCCGCTTCCTGTAAGCCGAAAGCGCTTTTGAAGACCAGCGCAATCACCTGCGGCAATTTTTCGATGTTATGACCGATGACCCAGATCGCCAGCAGCAGGTACGCAATGGCCGTCAGCGGAACCATCCATTTGGACAGCCAGATAACAGAACGTATACCGCCAAAAATCAGCAGAGCGGTCATCGTAGCCAGAATAGCGGCGGTGGTCAGATGGGGAACATGTAGCAAATGAAAGGAGGCCTGAGCAATGGAATTAGCCTGTAACGCACTGAAAACAAAGCCGCAGGAGACAACCATCAGGAAGGAAAACAGAATGCCCATCCAGCGCATGCCCAGCCCTTTCTCCATGTAATCTGCCGGTCCGCCGCGAAATTTACCGCGTTCGCCCGCGCCTTTGTATATCTGTGCCAGCGTGTTTTCAATCAGGGCCGTTGCCATGCTGAAAACGGCGATGACCCACATCCAGAAAATCGCGCCGGGCCCGCCGAGGGTAATGGCTATCGCCACGCCGGTCAGGTTACCGGTACCAATACGTGAGGATAAACTCAGGCACAGCGAGCCCCAGGGTGACATTCCTCGTGGATCGCGGCCAGTCGTAAAAAGGGCAGGGGAAAACAGATGTCTGAAACGACGGAACTGGATGAAACTCAGGCGCATGGTGAGGTAAATGCCGGTGCCAAACAGCAGGTAAATCAGGATGGAACTCCAGAGAATGGTGTCAAAAAAATCCAGCAGATCATTCATGAATTATCCTTGGTTGATAAACCCTTCATTTTTTTAGTTGTTCGCTCTGAGGGCTATGACCACTTTGGTTGGCTAACATACCTTTTTTATTGAAACGGGGACATATGCAAATTGGCTGATTTTGTGTGTTTTGGAAGGTGAGAAATCCATAGATGTTCGTAGCCGAGCATGCCGTGATAAGCGCCTTGCGCGTGGCTTTTTGCATGTTATCATCAGCCAAAGGCAAGGCATGAAAATGCCTATACGAAAACGTCCAAACGATGAGATATGCCAAAATGACCGATAAACTGACTTCCCTACGCCAAATGACTCAGGTTGTTGCTGACACCGGAGATATCGCGGCAATGAAGTTGTACCAGCCGCAGGATGCGACCACTAACCCGTCACTGATCCTCAGCGCTGCGCAAATTCCTGAATACCGTAAACTGATCGACGAAGCAATCGCCTGGGCACGTGACCAGAGCAGCGATCACGATCAGCAGATTACTGATGCAGCTGACAAACTGGCAGTGAACATCGGTCTGGAAATCCTGAAACTTGTCCCGGGCCGTATTTCAACTGAAGTTGACGCACGTCTGTCTTACGACACAGACGCGAGCGTGGCAAAAGCGAAACGCCTGATCAAACTGTACAACGATGCGGGCATCAGTAATGACCGTATCCTGATCAAATTGGCTTCTACCTGGCAGGGTATCCGCGCAGCGGAAAAACTGGAAAAAGAAGGCATCAACTGTAACCTGACGCTGCTGTTCTCCTTCGCTCAGGCACGTGCATGTGCAGAAGCCGGTGTGTTCCTGATTTCTCCATTCGTTGGCCGTATCCTCGACTGGTACAAAGCCAACGGCGACAAAAAAGAGTTCGCGCCGAATGAAGATCCGGGCGTTGTGTCTGTGACCGAAATCTACGAATACTACAAACAACACGGCTACGAAACTGTCGTGATGGGCGCAAGCTTCCGTAACATCGGCGAAATCATTGAACTGGCTGGCTGTGACCGTCTGACTATCGCCCCTGCGCTGCTGAAAGAGCTGGCTGAAAGTGAAGGCCCGCTGGAACGCAAACTGTCCTTCTCCGGTGAAACCAAGCCGCGTCCTGCACCACTGACTGAACCTCAGTTCTACTGGGAACACAACCAGGATCCAATGGCGATCGACAAACTGGCAGATGGCATCCGTAAGTTTGCAATCGATCAGGGCAAACTGGAAAAAATGATTTCTGACCTGCTGTAATCAGCACTCAGTTTCGACAAAAAGCGGCTAATCAGCCGCTTTTTTTGTGTCTGCGATAAAACCCCGTGCCGTTATCGATATAATGAGGCTTATTGAAAGCAGATTTGTCACGGAGAAATGGCATGGATAAATTGCGAATTGGTCTGGTATCGGTGTCAGACCGTGCGTCGGGTGGGGTGTATCAGGACAAAGGTATTCCGGCGCTGGAAGAATGGCTGGAGAAAGCGCTCATCACGCCCTTTAAGCTCGAAACCCGGCTTATTCCGGATGAACAACCTCTGATTGAACAGGCGATCAGCGAGCTGGTCGATGAAAGCGGCTGTCATCTGGTGCTGACTACCGGCGGAACCGGCCCGGCGCGCCGTGATGTGACACCGGACGCCACGCTGGCCATC
>Ga0153981_1000366_pt1 | contig 12176 bp, 10 predicted proteins | sample TSGA065MetaG_FD_104714 | JGI IMG/M metagenome (GOLD analysis project Ga0153981, IMG submission 104714) | Attine ant fungus gardens microbial communities from Georgia, USA - TSGA065 MetaG | ecosystem: Host-associated > Fungi > Mycelium > Unclassified | place: USA: Georgia, Magnolia Springs State...
ACGAGCGGGGCGAAATGACGCCGGAAGAAGGGCTGTTGTTTATCGGTTTGCTGGAGCGTTTGCAGAATTTCATTCACATTGCGGAATCATACTTTGGCGTGACCGAACGCGTCAGCCAGTTCAGCAAAGAGAAAAAACGCAGCAAACTCAGGCTCATCAGAAAGCATAAAGATGAAGGGATGATCCTGTTATCGGCCTTCAGCGCCTTTGCCGCCACCATGGTCGGTTGTCTGTTCTGGATCGGCACCGGCTGGCGTGACGGGGCTTCCGCGCCGATGATGGCGGCGGTTATCTGTTCGTTCTTCGCCTCGCTCGACAGCCCGATTGCCTCGATCCACGTCTTTCTCAAAGGCGTGCTGATTGCGATTCTGATCAGCATTGTTTATGCCGCCGTGTTTATTCCGCTGACAGTGACGTTTGAATCACTGATTATCTGCCTCGCGCCGGGTCTGCTGGCGCTCGGGCTGGTGATTGCCAATCCTTCCACCAACTTTATCGGCCTGATTATTGCCACGCAGATCCCCGGTTTTATCGGCATGAGCCATGATTTCAAACCTGACCTGCTGGTGATCGTTAACGCAGCGATTTCCACGCTGGTGGGGATTGTGATTGCATTGCTGACCACGGCACTTATCCGCAATAAACGGCCTTCATGGACGGCAAAACGCGCGTTGCGCAAAGGCATTAAAGAGTTATTGCAGTTTACCAATGCGATCAAAATTAACGCGTCGTCACTGCGCGGGCGTCAGCAGTACGTCGCGAGTATGCTCGATAAAGTGAATATTATTTTGCCGCGTAATAAAGTTGATCCGGTGCCGAATGTCGCGCTGGGCGGAAATTTGATTACGGAAATCTGGCTGGGCGTGAATTGCTATGATTTTTATGCCCGCCATCAGGCTATTTTAAAAAGTCATACGCTGGAAACGGACGCGCTGATGTTTGAAATTAATCAGTACATCAAAATGCGGCTGAAAAATATTTATATCGCGCCGCCGCAATCCCTGCTTGAGGAATTAAACCGCGTTTTGTTAAACCTCGAAGCGCTGTGCCGTTCGGACATGACGCTATTTAAACCGCTGTTCCATCTGTTCAATATCCGTATGGCGCTGTACCCGACGGAACGCTGGCCGGAAGGGCTTGCTGCCTGAAATTTCTCTTCATTTCTGTATAAAAAAACCACGCCTTGACGTGGTTTTTTCACGATCATATTACTTATTTTTTCTTATACACGTCAGCAGTGCCGTGGATTTTATTGTTGGTATTGCCGGACGTTAATACAAAGACGTCACCGCCTTTTTTATCGGCTTTTTTAGACAAGTCTTCAATTGCGCCTGACTGCGAAGTTTTATTCGACGTAGTGACCGAACCGACTTTGGTATATTGCGAGGCGACTTTTTCAAAATCTGCTTTCTTCAATAGCTGAGCAGAAAATGCGCTAAAGGAAAGACCACCGGTTAACGCCACAGCCAGCAACGCGTGAGATATTTTCATTTTTGCCTCAGAAGTATGAGTACCGGAAATCCGGCGGAAGAACATCGTGATACGCCTGTTTTTTAATTACCCTGTTAAGTAATAAGCCGCTGCAAAAACAGCGGTTTATTACGTGATTTAAGTAATAGACAAGGAACGTGATTATTACAAGGCGGAATCACTATTCTTTGCTGAACCCGAGACTGTGTTATTCACCTGTTAATAACCCCATCTAAAATGTTTCATCGCTAATAATTAACTTTGAACCTGATCACATTTATGGTTTTCACCCGCCGCCACCGATTGTCAGACGCGAAAATCCCTCTGATAATGTTACCGATAACATGTTACCGGTAACATTTTTATTTAAGATCCCGTGCCAGGAGCTGAACCGTGAGCCAGAACCAGAACAACAATCAGAATAACAATCGTATTTATATTTTCATGGGCGTATCCGGCAGCGGAAAATCCGCCGTCGCCAACGCCGTTTCACACCAGTTATCCGCCGGTTTTCTTGACGGCGATTTTCTGCACCCGCGCAGCAATATTTCCAAAATGGCCGCAGGCGAGGCGTTAAACGATGACGACCGCGCGCCGTGGCTGGCCGCACTCAACGACGCGGCGTTCGCGATGCAGCGGACCAATAACGTGTCGATCATCGTCTGTTCCGCGCTTAAGAAACGCTACCGCGACCGCTTGCGGGCAGGCAACGGCAATCTGTCATTTATCTATCTGCAAGGCGATTTTCCGGTGATCGAGGAACGCATGGCAGCGCGAAAAGGCCATTTCTTTAAGTCACAAATGCTGATTTCTCAGTTCGCCGCGCTGGAGCAGCCAGGGATTGAAGAGAGCGATGTCATCACCATCAATATCAACCAGCCGCTTGACGATGTCATCGCAGAAACCCTGCAACATATTCAAAGTTTCCAGCAACAGGAGCACTGCGCGTGAATACAGTTACTTTAGTCGGGACAGCGGTCGGGTCGGTTTTACTGCTTCTGTTCCTGGTCATGAAAGTCCGCATGCACGCCTTTGTGGCGCTGATGCTGGTCTCCATCGCCGCCGGGATTTTCTCCGGTATGCCCATTGATACAATTGCCGACACCATGCAAAAAGGCATGGGCAGCACGCTCGGTTTTCTGGCGATCGTAGTGGCGCTGGGCGCGATGTTTGGCAAGATCCTGCATGAAGTCGGCGCGCTCGATCAAATTGCGGCCCATTTACTGAATCGTTTCGGCAAAAACAAAGCCAATTACGCCCTCGGGATTGCCGGGCTGGTGTGCGCGTTGCCGCTGTTTTTCGACGTCGCCATTGTCCTGCTGATCGGCATTGTGTTTGCCGTTGCGCGCCGAACTGACGGCAACATTGTCAGGCTGGCGATCCCGTTGTTTGCCGGTGTTGCCGCAGCCGCCTGTTTCCTGCTTCCGGGGCCGGTGCCGATGCTTCTCGCGTCACAACTTAACGCGGATTTTGGCTGGATGATTGCCATCGGTCTGGTCGCCGCCATTGCCGGCATGCTGATCGCCGGGCCGCTGTACGGCAATTTCATCAGCCGCTATGTGAACTGGCCAATGCCGGTGGAAGAAAATGCGCCGACGCTGAACAAAGACAATCTGCCATCTTTCGGTTTCAGTCTGGCACTCATCTTATGCCCGCTGGTGCTGGTGGGGATGAAAACCATCGGCGCGCGTTTCGTCACTCAGGGTTCTCATTTGCAGCAATGGCTGGAATTTATAGGCCATCCCTTCACCGCCATTCTGATTGCCTGCCTGATTGTTATTTACGGTCTGGCTAAACCGCGCGGCATGACCAACGAACAAACTCTGGCCATCTGTTCTGCTGCCGTACAACCGGCCGGGATCATCCTGCTGATGACCGGTGCGGGCGGCGTGTTCAAACAAATTCTGGTGGATTCCGGCGTCGGCCCGGCCATCGGTGACGCCATGATAGGCACCGGTTTGCCTATCGCCGTGGCCTGTTTTGCGCTGGCCGCCGTGGTGCGCGTGATTCAGGGGTCGGCGACCGTCGCCTGCCTGACCACCGTCGGCCTGGTTCTGCCGGTGACGCATCAGCTCGGGCTGAACGGCGGGCAACTTGCGGCGCTGGCCATCTGTATCACCGGCGGTTCCATCGTGCTGAGCCACGTGAACGACGCCGGTTTCTGGCTTTTCGGTAAATTTACCGGTGCCAGTGAACTGCAAACGCTGAAAACCTGGACTGTGATGGAAACCCTGCTGGGCACCACCGGCGGGATCATCGGCATGATTGCTTTCACGATGCTTTAAGTAAAGGAGAACGAAATGATTAACGAAACAGTCTCGCGCGTCACGCAGCGGATCATTGAACGCTCCGGCCCGACCCGCGAAGCCTATCTGGCGCGTATGGAATCTGCCCGTTCGAAAACGGTTCACCGTGCGCAGCTGGCCTGCGGCAATCTGGCGCACGGTTTTGCGGCCTGCCAGCCGGATGAGAAAAACGCCCTGAAAAATATGGTTCGCAGCGACATCGCGATTATCACCGCCTACAACGATATGCTCTCCGCGCATCAGCCTTACGAGCATTACCCGCAGCGCCTGAAAGAGGCGCTGAAATCAGTCGGTGCCGTCGGGCAGGTGGCGGGCGGCGTGCCGGCAATGTGTGACGGTGTCACGCAGGGGCAGGACGGTATGGAGCTGTCGCTGATGAGTCGCGATGTGATTTCGATGTCCGCCGCCATTGGCCTGTCGCACAACATGTTCGACGGCGCGCTGTACCTCGGGATTTGCGACAAAATCGTGCCGGGATTAGTCATGGCGGCGCTGTCATTCGGGCATCTTCCGGCGGTCTTTATTCCGGCCGGGCCGATGAGTACCGGTTTGCCGAACAAAGAAAAAGTGCGCGTTCGCCAGCTGTACACCGAAGGCAAAGTCGATCGTCAGGCGCTGCTGGAAGCGGAAGCCGCGTCGTATCACGGTATCGGCACCTGCACGTTTTACGGCACGGCCAATACCAACCAGATGGTGATGGAAGTGATGGGCCTGCATCTGCCGGGCTCGTCATTTGTGCCACCGGACACCGCATTGCGCGACGCGCTGACCGATTCGGCGGCGCGTCAGGTGACGCGTCTGACCGAAACCAGCGGTAACTATCAGCCGCTCGGGCAGATGGTGAATGAGAAAACCGTGGTGAACGGGATTGTTTCGCTGCTGGCGACCGGCGGTTCCACCAATCTGACCATGCACTTGGTGGCGATGGCACGCGCGGCGGGCATTATCATTAACTGGGATGATTTCTCTGAACTGTCCGACGCCGTGCCGTTGCTGTGCCGCATTTACCCGAACGGCCCGGCGGATATCAATCAGTTCCAGGCTGCCGGTGGCGTGCAGCTGGTGGTGCGCGAACTGCTTAATCATGGCTTGTTGCATCAGGACGTCAGCACCGTCGCCGGTTTCGGGCTGGAGCGTTACACGCAGGAACCGTGGCTGGATAACGGCGAACTGGCGTGGCGCGAAGGGGCGCAAAGCTCGCTGGATACAAACGTGATCGCCAGCGTTTGCGCGCCGTTCGAACATCACGGCGGCACCAAAGTGTTGTCCGGCAATCTGGGGCGCGCGGTGATGAAAACCTCGGCGGTGCCTGCGGATAACCAGATTATCGAAGCGCCCGCCGTCGTCTTTGAAAGCCAGCACGACATCGTGCCTGCGTTCGAAGCTGGAAAACTTAACCGCGATTGCGTGGTGGTGGTGCGTTTTCAGGGGCCGCAGGCCAACGGCATGCCGGAGTTACACAAATTAATGCCGCCGCTCGGCGTTTTAATGGATCGCGGATTTAAAGTGGCGCTGGTCACCGATGGCCGTTTGTCCGGCGCATCCGGCAAAGTGCCGTCTGCCATCCACGTTACGCCGGAAGCGTATACCGGCGGCATGCTGGCGAAAGTGCAGGACGGCGACATCATCCGCGTGAATGGCCGCACCGGCGAGCTGGCGTTACTGGTGGATGACGCCGGGCTGGCGAAACGCACTGCGTACCAGCCGGATCTGAGTGCCGAACATACCGGCTGTGGCCGTGAGCTTTTCGGTGCCTTGCGCAGCCAGCTTTCCGGCGCGGAACAGGGCGCGTGCTGCATCAAATTTTAATGTCGAAGACGTGAGATAAGAGAAAAAGAACATGAAAAACTGGAAAACAAGCGCTGAACAAATCCTGACATCTGGCCCGGTTGTGCCGGTGATTGTCATCAATAAACTCGAACATGCCGTGCCGCTGGCGAAAGCGCTGGTCGCCGGGGGCGTTCGCGTTCTGGAAGTCACGCTGCGCACCGCCTGCGCGATGGACGCGATCCGTGCGATTGCCCGCGAAGTGCCGGACGCAATTATCGGCGCGGGCACCGTGCTGAATGCGCAGCAGCTGAAAGACGTCACCGACGCAGGCGCGCAGTTTGCGATCAGCCCGGGTCTGACGGATGACCTGCTGAAGGCCGCAATGGCCGGAACCCTTCCGCTGATCCCGGGGATTTCCACCGTGTCCGAACTGATGCTGGGGTTGGATCACGGTTTGCGTGAATTCAAATTCTTCCCGGCAGAAGCCAGCGGCGGCGTGAAAGCGTTGCAGGCGATTGGCGGCCCGTTCCCGCAGGTGCGTTTCTGCCCGACCGGCGGCATTTCACCGGCGAACTACCGGGATTATCTGGCGCTGAAAAGCGTGCTGTGCATCGGCGGTTCATGGCTGGTTCCGGCTGACGCGCTGGAAAGCGGCGATTACGCGCGTATTACCCAGCTGGCGAAAGAAGCCGTGGCGGGTGCAAAACCGTAACGAATAGACGTAGTAATAAAAGGTAAATAGAAAAGCAGGCCCGCAGAGAATCATTTTTGCGGGCCTGCTTTTTTCATTTATAACGCACTTTTTGTTAAAATTGCCTTGCTGATATTAAAGAACACAGCAGTGAATTCTTATTTATGCAGCACTAAACAGGGTTAAAGTTGTTCTCTGAAAGGGGAATCATATATCGTCAATGAATACGGGTTAATAAGGACGATTATAAAGTAAAGTTTCTGATTTCCCATTGTGCAACTGACCGGCTTTGCACGTTGAATGCTGGAAGTTTTCTGGCATATGAAATATGAACTGTGACTTGCATCACTCTTTTTAAAGCGTGGCCGGTAATCGATAAAAGAGTGTTATTTCAACGTTATCGTAATGTGAGAGTGCAATGTAAAATAAGAAAATCCCGCGCGGATCCTTGGGCGTCTGCACAGTGTTATTTCTATTTTCCTTTCTTATACTGATTCAACCCTCTGAAGGTAGCCTTAAATCACAATCATTGCGTCAACAATACGGGTGAATTAAGGGCGTTATTTACCCAAAAACTGCCAAAAGGATTTTTTATTTTAACAGGGATAGAAAACCTCCGGTTTCTGCATTTCACACGTTGACTGAGATTATTTCAAAGCGTGCTGACGCCGGAAAATGTTACAGAGAGGGATAACATGAGTGTTGAATCTGTGGCGTCAGGAAATAAAAAGACGCATGTCCGTTACATTATTCTGCTGATTATTTTCATTATTACCGCCGTTAATTATGCTGACCGCGTGACATTATCTATCGCGGGAACGGAAGTGTCTAAAAATCTGGGATTAGACGTTGTCGATCTGGGCAAGATATTCTCAGCATTTGGAATTTCTTATCTGCTGATGCAACTGCCCGGCGGCTGGCTACTTGACCGGTTTGGCACCATCAAAGTCTATACTTACAGCCTGTTTTTCTGGTCGTTCTTCACGCTGGTGCAGGGCTTTGTCGGCTGGTTCCCGGTGGCATACGCCGTGGGGTCGCTGTTCCTGCTGCAATTCCTGTTAGGTTTTGCAGAAGCCCCGGCGTTTCCGGCCAACGCCCGCATGGTGGCGGCGTGGTTCCCGACGCAGGAACGTGCCACGGCGTCTTCCATCTTCAATGCGGCGCAGTATTTCTCGCTCGCCATTTTCTCGCCTTTTCTCGGCTGGCTGACCTACGCCTGGGGCTGGGAAAACGTGTTTGTGGTGATGGGCGTGATTGGCTTTGTGCTGACGCTGTTTTGGGTGAAGTTTGTCCGTAACCCGCTTGACCATCCCGGTGTTTCAGCCAGCGAGCTGGAATATATCGAGCAGGGCGGAGCGGTGGTGAATATGGATCAGATGAAATCCAAACAGAGCAAACAAGGCCCTAAATGGAATTACGTCCGCCAGCTTCTGAGCAGCAGAATGATGTTAGGCATTTTCTTCGGCCAGTATTTTCTCAACACCATTACCTGGTTCTTCCTGACCTGGTTCCCGATTTATCTGGTGCAGGAAAAAGGCATGTCGATTCTGAAAGTCGGCCTGATTGCCTCTGTTCCGGCCCTGTGCGGTTTCTGCGGCGGTATTCTGGGCGGCGTGGTGTCGGACAATCTGCTCAAACGCGGCTTTTCATTAACCGCAGCGCGGAAAATTCCGATTGTGTGCGGCATGATCCTGGCGTCAGGTATTATTCTGTGTAACTACACCGACAATAATGTGGTGGTGGTCGGGCTGATGGCGCTGGCCTTCTTCGGCAAAGGCTTCGGGGCGCTGGGCTGGCCGGTGATTGCCGATACCGCACCGAAAGAAATGATCGGCATGTGTGGTGCGATATTTAATATCTTCGGTAACGTTGCTTCTATCGTCACGCCACTGCTCATTGGTTATCTGGTGAAAAACCTGCATTCATTCAACAGTGCGCTGATTTTCGTTGGCTGTTCTGCGCTGATGTCCATGCTCTGCTATCTGCTGGTGGTCGGCGAAATCAAACGCCTCGAATTTAAGAAAGTGTAAGGCCAAAAAAAGGTGAATGCAGGCTTTCTGCATTCACGCTTTTATCTGCAATCCCGCGCCCGGACTATCCGCAATGCACCCGGTTCCTGCCGCGTCTTTTCGCTTCATACATGGCCGCGTCGGCGTCGTTGTACAACGTATCAAAGCTGCTGTTCTGCTTTCCCCAGCTTACGCCCAGGCTCGCCGTGACCAGCTGATTTGGAAGTAAATCCAGCGGTGACGCGTTGAGCAGCGCGTGAATATAACCGGCGACAATCACCGACTGGGCTTTGGTGTAGCGTGGCAGCAGGATGGTGAACTCCTCGCCGCCGACGCGTCCGATACTGCCCAGCTCCGGCACGGATTGCTCAATGCGCCGGATCAACCCGCATATCACCGCATCGCCCGCCGGATGTCCGTACTGATCGTTAATCGCCTTAAAGTGATCGATATCGAGCAAAATCAGCCCGGCTTCTCCCGCGTTCAGCGCTTTCGTAATCTGATCAATGATGGCGCTGCGGTTATAAACCCGGGTCAGCGGATCATGCGAGGCCTCATATTCCAGCCGTTCGTTGAGCTGGTTCAGATCCCGCTCTGCGCGGTCGCTGCGGCGGATCAGGCGGTAAGATTCGTTCATGATCTTCTGATAATGCGCGGTCAGTTTGACCAGTGCGCCGCGGTAAACTTCTGCATCCAGCCCCTGCGTTTCCGCCAGTTCACGGTTGTCTTGCAGGATGGCGCTTTCTGCCGTGAATAACTCATCTAAGCTCGTCATGGTAGCTTTCCGCGTGGAGGTGGAAGGCGATGGCGGGGAAATCAAGGCTCAGTTCCTGGCCGAATTCTTCGGAAATATCATCCTCAGGGTCGTAATACCAGTGCAGCGTGGTGGCGATCCCGGCGGCAGCGGCGTTGTTCACCGCACTTAACAGGCTGAAAAGCATTTTGGTGCTGGAGCTGTTGAAGTAACTCAGCGCGACGTGGAGCGTCAGCGGCGAGCCGGTGCCCTGAGACTGCGCAGGCACAAAGTTTTCCAGGGCGGTGATCAGCGGACGATAAAAAGCCGCGGCATTTTCCGGATAAGATTCACCGGCCAGCGACAGAGTTCGGCCATCAAAATCAAATTCAACTTCCGGCGTGCAGGAAGTCGCAGGGATCCTGATATTGTTCATAGTGATGCGCTCTTTTTAGATTATGGCTTTCAGATGAAAAGTGGACAGTTCAGAGGCTTCCACCTGATGAAAAGTAAATTCCAGCGGTTCACTGGCATCGCGGGCGAGGGTGAGCAGGCCGATGTTGGCGCCTTTACTCCACACCGGGCTTTCCGCACGCAGCGACGCTTTATAGGTGAGTTTGATTTCGTCGGCGCTCATGGTTCTGATCGTCTCCAGATATTCGCGCAGCCGCACAATATCTTCCGGACGGATCAGGTTGGTGCTTTCGCACACGTACCGGCCATTATCGATGCTCAGCGTGACAGATCCGAAACGCATCTCGTCGTCAGCACGTGCCAGCGCACGGCTGTCAGAGGAGTAACGCAGGATGTTTTGCACCATCTCAATAAAGGTGGAAAACAGTTTGCGGCGGGTGCTGGAGGAAGCTTCATGCTGTTCGAGATACAAACGGATCACTTCGCCCATTGCGGTAATATTGTTTTGCGAGAAAAATCCGGTGTACTGCAATGCCACCACGTCGTAATGCGGCGCACTGAACGGTCCGGTAAAAACGGGTTCGCTGGTCATAAATAAACTCTACGGTTGCCGGCCCCTGAGGCCACAATAACGAAAACCTAAAAAGGTCATATCATCGCGACGTTGCTGATTGCCCTGCCAGTCGAGATAGGCCTGCATCATCGCTGCCGACAGCTCGGGCACGGGCGCTAAACGGTGCTGTTCGAGCAGCGTTTTCACCTTTTTCTTCCCGAACATGATGTTGCGTTTACCGCCAACCTGATCGGTCAGGCCATCGGTATAAATAAACAGTAAATCCTGCGCATTGAGCGGGGTTTCATGCAGCGTCCAGCGGTAATCAGCGGGCGTTTCGGTATACCCCACCCCCATCCGGTCGGCACTCAGCGCCACCGCTTCTTCGCCTGCGGCCGGTAAAAGGAAACCGGAAAGGCGCGCACCGGCCCAGATCAGCCGCGGATCCTGCGGGTCGATAAACGCCGCCATCGCATCGCAGCCGTCGTTGGATGTGGAAGTCTGATTCGACTCTTCGGATTGCCCGAGCGTCTGTTTGATAAACTGGTTCACATGGCCGAGCAGTAAATCCGGGCGGTTGGCCGGGCATTCCTGCAAGGACTTATCCAGCGCCGACGACAGGATCACGGTCATGAACGCGCCCGGCACGCCGTGGCCGGTGCAGTCAGCGACAAACAACAGCCAGCCGCCCTCAACTTCATGAAACGCATAAAAATCGCCACCCACCAGATCCCGGGGCTGCCACACAAGGCTCCAGTCTTTGAGCTGCGCCGTCAGCGTTTTATGTGACTTGTTCAGCATCGATTCCTGGATCACGCGCGCATACTCAATGCTTTGCATGATTTGCTGATGCTGCTGCGTCTGGACGTTCGACACCGTTTTGATGACGTCGATCCCCAGCCCCATGCCGATGTAATGGCCGCCGGTGGTCAGAATAAATCCGTCCGTTACCGAGCGATCGCCGGACTCCACCATCTTCTGCGCCAGTTCATCGAGCGTATTTTCTGAATCAATCACCAGCGGATGCTTATCCATAAACGCGATACAGCTTTTCCGGTCATACAGTTCGCGAAAATAAGGGCGGGCCATCTGTGAAAGAAAGATATGGCGGTTGATCAGGCCGAACGGACGGTTGTCCTCGATAACGGGCAGGCTGATCAGCGAATGGTGCCGGGTGAATAATTCCATCACTTTCAGATTGTCACTTTCCGGGGTGACAAAGGGGACATCAATACACAATTCCCGGGCAGTTAAAGAACGGGAACTGGGCGTAAATTGTCTTTGCAAATAGCCTGAGCGTTCCATGTTGACAGATCCGGTCACGATAAAGATGAACAGATTACTGCGGAAATATTTCAGTTTATCGGTGCCGTTAAGAAAATTCCGAATAACAGATAATAAAAACATTTCTTTACGGCAAACGCCGACATTCATGCACCCCGAAAGCCCGCTTTAAGAAAACCTTAATGAAACGTCTCTAGGATGATTATTACCTCGTAATCGTTTTGCCTGTTTTCTCACGGTGCTGACCGCCGGAAATCACCGGTCACATCACGCCAGCGCTTAAAAAATGAAGGGGCATCATCATGGCTTTAAGCACCGCATTAACCGCCACCTTTGGCGGTTTCCTGATTACGCTGCAATTCACCTCTCTGGCAATCGCTTACTGGCGAATGCACCGGGGCGTCCGGCGGGATGAAACCCGGGAAACTTCAGAATTTATCGCACTGGTACGGCCGCTGTGCGGGCTTAACGCCTTTGAAGAGGAAACGCTGCGTTCCAGCTTTCATCAGGATTATCCCGGTTACGAAATTGTGTTCTGCGTGGCCTCGCGGTTTGATCCGGTGATCCCGCTGGTGGAAAAACTGATCGCGGAATATCCGCATCAGCGTGCGCGTTTGCTGACCGGTGATGACAAAATATCGGCGAATCCGAAGGTGAACAATCTCAACAAAGCGTGGGAAAACACCACTGCCGGTATTGTGGCGATGGCGGACAGCAACCTGCTTTTACCGCCGGATTATCTGCGTTCGCTGGTAAATACTTTTGACGCGAAAACCGGGATGGTCAGTTCGCCTGCGACCGGCATTTGCCCGGAAAATATCTGGGGCGCGGTGGAAGCTGCAATGCTCAACACGCATCAGGCGCGCTGGCAGTATCTGTCTGATTTTCTCGGTAACGGTTTTGCACAGGGGAAAACGCTGTGCTGGCGGCGCGAGGTGCTCGATAA
>Ga0153981_1000374_pt1 | contig 12111 bp, 12 predicted proteins | sample TSGA065MetaG_FD_104714 | JGI IMG/M metagenome (GOLD analysis project Ga0153981, IMG submission 104714) | Attine ant fungus gardens microbial communities from Georgia, USA - TSGA065 MetaG | ecosystem: Host-associated > Fungi > Mycelium > Unclassified | place: USA: Georgia, Magnolia Springs State...
CCAATCGTCAGCTCCATCACCAGAATCTTCACGTGCAGGATTGCCAGCCCGCTACCGACGGCCATCGCATCCAGACTGGTGGCAATTGCGGTGGTCACCAGCAGCCAGAAACCGTGACGGCGCGGCGCTTCAACTTCTTCGGCCTTATCTTTTTTGAAGGCTTCGGAAATCATACGGATCCCCAGAACCAGCAGCAGGGTGAACGCCACCCAGTGATCCCAGCTCATAATAAACTGGCTGGCCGCCAGCCCGATAGCCCAGCCGATCACCGGCGTTATGGCTTCAATCACGCCAAAAATTAATCCGGTACGCAGTGCCTCTTTCAGCGGGGGACGGTGCAACGCGGCACCTTTGCCGATAGCCGCCGCGAAGGCATCCATAGACATACCAAAAGCCAGAATGAGGATAGTATAAAGTTGCATAAAAACGGACCGGTCATGCCTTTGGTGACAAAAAGGCGGGTTATCATCAGAAGCGCGCAGTCTGCCACAAAAAACAAAATAAAAAAACCATAATATTCAACTAGTTATAGTGTTGGTTAAGAATGTTAGCCTTGGCTATATTTGTATGAAAAGTCTTCATTTGGCCTGAAATTCATCCGCAGAGGGGCAAAAAAGCCTGTAATCCTAATCCGTTAGGTTCAGAGGGGGGGATTCAGTAATTCTCAGCGGGTGAGGCGCAGTCTGCAGGCGGCTGAATAAACACGGTGAAAGAATGAATGCCGGGACTTGCACATCACCGGCTTCCACAATCATTACGCTATGACACGTTAAACTTTACGCGATGCCGGCCCCGTCGCTTCCTCGGAAAAACGTGCGGTGATGGCGTCGCGCTCGTAGCCCTGACGCTCGGTGAGAATGGAATACAATTCCGGGCGTCGGCCGTAGATCCAGCGGCGGCCCGAACTCAGGGGGATCAGCGTTAAATCCAGTTCGGCGCTGACCATGGCGTCAGCGGCAACCCAGGTTTCGCTGATGATCCGGCCATAGGGGTCGAGGATCATCGCGTTGCCGGTGCGGACTTCATCCGCATCGGCGCCCACGCCATTGCTGAATAAAATGAACAGTCCGTTATCATGCGCACGCGATGGCAACCAGCGCAGGATCCATCCGCGGCCACTTTCCCCTTTAAACGCGGCGGTGATTTCTTCCTTTCGTTGCGCACGTTGTTCCCACAATTCCAGCGGAATGGGTTTCATGCCGTGCGGGCTGCGCGAATGGGTGCCGCCGGTCTGATGCGGTGCCAGCAGGATATCCGCGCCAAGCAGCGTGGTCGCGCGTACGTTTTCCACCAGATTATTGTCCCAGCAAATCAGGATCCCCACCTTCACGCCCCACGGCGTATCAAAAACGGTAAAACCGTCACCGCAGCTAAACGCAGGATGTTCAAACGCGTGAAGTTTGCGGTGCGCGTGATAAGAACCGTCCGGCATGCAGGCCACGTAGGTGTTATAAATCCGGCCATCTGTCGCGCGTTCGATAAGGCCCGCGCCAATCAGCATCTGATTTTTCGCCGCCAGCGCCTTGATCAGTGCCAGCGACGGGCTGGTTTCAACCGCTTCAGCCAGCGCATTCACTTCTTCCGCCGAAAGACCCGGCACGTGCCAGTAACCGGTGATGCACATTTCCGGGAAGGCCAGGATCTTCACACCCTGCGCGGCGGCCTGTTCAATGTATTTCTCCATAATCAACAGGTTATAAGCCTTATTGCTGGCCTGATGCTGAAACTGAACCACTGCCGTTTTTATCGATTTTACTGCCGTGACTTCGCTCATCGCCGTTCTCCGTAAAGGGTCACAAAGGGTGACTTTCACTGGCATTACAGCAATCCGGCTGATAACTTTATAATGAATTTTTTTTCATTTTTGATAACCAAACGGAATGCAAAATATGAATACGCGACTGCTCAAGGCGTTCGTGGTGCTGGCTGAAAAAGGAAATTACGCCCTGGCAGCAGAGGCGCTGGCGATATCGCAACCTGCGCTCACCAAACAGATCAATCTGCTGGAATCCCGGGTAAACCTGGCGCTGTTTACGCGTGGCCGCCACGGCACCGCGCTGACGGCGGGCGGGCAGCGGCTGTTGCCGGAAGCGAAAAAAGTCGTCGCGCAGGCGGAGCTGTTTTTGCATCACGCAGAACAGGTGGCGAAAGGGCGCGAGGGTTTTCTGGCGGCAGGTTTCGGGCTGTCCAGTTTTTATTTTGCGCCGGAATGTATTGCGCAGTTCCGGGCGCAGTATCCCGGCGTAGACATCACGCTCGAAGATCTGCCCTCGGCGCAGCAATACGACATGCTGCAAAGCGGGGCGTTGCAGGTCGGGTTTGTCCGTGTGCCACCGGCGAAACCGCTCAGTTATCACAGCCTGTTTGACGATAATCTGGTGCTGGTCACGCCGGAGAATAATGGCCTGAGCATAGAAGACTGGCTGCAAAAATTCCCGTTGCTGCGTTTGTACCCGGCGCGCGGCGGCGGCCTGGATACGCAGACGACGCTGTTCCTGCACGAGCAGCACATATTTCCGGGCGCCACGCAGCAGGTGGAAGATATTCAGACGATTGTCGCGCTGATTATTGCCGGTACCGGCGTGGCCCTGTTGCCGCAAAGCGTGGTGCATATCGCGCCACCGGGGTTGAATATTGTGCCGCTTGCGGGGGGAGCAACCCGCTGGCAGGTGGGCATCGCCTGGGACCCGCGCTATGACGATTCTGTCCGCGATAATTTTATTGCGATTGCAAAAGGCTTTGTGCGTTAAATGTTTCTTTTATGTAAAGAAAGTGAGGGTTGTTGAGGCGGCGAACAGGTGGCAGCAGCTATACTCTGAAAATGGGACAACAAAGGTTGTCCTGAGACATCGCGAAGCCATTTATGACACATATAAAAAAGAAATCATCACTGCTTACTGTGACTGTGGCCTGTATTGGTGTCGTGTATGGCGACATCGGTACCAGCCCGTTATATACCCTGCGGGAATGCCTGACCGGCCAGGCGGGCATCACCCTGACACAGAGCTCTCTGTTCGGCTTTCTGTCGCTGATCTTCTGGCTGCTGATGCTGGTCGTTTCGGTCAAATACATCAGTTTTGTGATGCGCGCCGACAACGACGGCGAAGGGGGAATTCTCACCCTGATGTCGCTGGCCGTGCGCAATCTGAGCCCGCGATGGGTGCCACTTATCATGTTTCTCGGGCTGGTGGGCGGCAGTTTCTTCTACGGCGACGGCGTCATTACCCCGGCGATTTCGGTGCTTTCCGCCATTGAAGGGCTGGAAATCATCGAGCCTTCCCTCGATCGTTTTATCATTCCGTTTTCCATTGCCGTTCTGACGCTGCTGTTTTTCATTCAGAAAAATGGCACCGGCAGCGTCGGGAAAATCTTTGCGCCGGTAATGGTGCTGTGGTTTGTCACGATTGGCGTGCTGGGCCTCAGCGGGATCTTGCGTAATCCGCAGGTCTTGCACGCACTGAACCCGTACTGGGCGGTGCACTTCTTTGCGGAATACAAAACCGTTTCGTTTTTCGCGCTCGGCATGGTGGTGCTGTCCGTGACCGGCGGGGAGGCGCTGTACGCTGACATGGGGCATTTCGGTAAAAAGCCGATCCGCATTGCGTGGTTTATTCTGGTCGGGCCATCGCTGGTGATGAACTATTTCGGGCAGGGTGCGCTGTTACTCAGCAAACCTGACGCCATCCAGAATCCGTTTTTCCTGCTGGCACCCGGCTGGGCGCTGATCCCGCTGCTGATACTGGCGACGCTGGCGACGGTGATTGCCTCGCAGGCGGTGATTTCGGGCGTATTCTCCCTGACGCGTCAGGCCGTGCGGATGGGTTATCTGCCGCCGATGCGCATCATCTACACCTCTGATGAAGAGTCGGGGCAGATCTATATTCCGGTCGTCAACTGGCTGCTCTATTTCGCGGTGCTGATTGCCATCCTCAGCTTCAAACACTCCAGCAATCTGGCGTCTGCTTACGGCATTGTGGTGACGGGTACGATGGTCATTACTTCACTGCTGATAGGCATTGTGATGGTGAAAAACTGGGGCTGGAAAAGCGGGGTGGGCGGCCTGATGATGGCGGTCATGCTACTGATTGATGTGCCGTTATTTGCCGCGAATCTGGTCAAACTGTTCTCCGGCGGCTGGCTGCCGGTGGTGATCGGCCTGACGATTCTGCTGATTATGCTCACCTGGAAAACTGAACGTAATCGCCTGCTGAGGCGTTTACGTCAGGATCCGGAAGCGCTCGAAGCGCTGATTGTGTCACTGGAAAAATCGCCGCCGAAACGTGTACCCGGTACCGCCGTGGTGATGTCACGCGGGCAATATGAAGTGCCGCTGGTGCTGCTGCATAATCTGAAACATAACAAGATATTGCATGAGCGCGTGGTGTTACTGACGGTCGCCACGGAAGATGTGCCGTACGTGCACAACGTCCGGCGTGTGACGATTGAGCAGCTTTCGCCGTCATTCTGGCGTGTTATCGCCAGTTATGGCTGGCGGGAAAAACCTAATGTCACTGATATTTTGTACCGCTGCGGGCTGGAAGGGCTGAAGTGTACGATGAATGAAACGTCGTTCTTTATGTCGCGGGATACGTTTGTGCTGGGCGATCCGCGTCCTTGGTATCTCAAAGCGCGGGGGAAACTGTTCCAGGTGTTACAACGTAACTCCCTGCGTGCGCCGGAACATTATCATATTCCGCCAAACCGGGTGATTGAGCTGGGTGCGGTGGTGAAATTCTAAAAGCAAACGGCCCGTTTCCGGGGATGAAATCCGGAAACGGGCCGTGCGGAAAGCAGAACAGTTTAGCTCTGCGGATCCTGAAGTTCAGTGATGTTAGCTGCCTGAGGCGATGACGTCGTGGTGTCCGTCTGCGACTGCAACGTGGTGACAGGCACAGACTGCGTAGTGGTCTGGGTTGCCGGTGTAGTCGTGGTTTCAGTCTGCGTGGTGGTAGACGGAGTCGTCGTCGTGGTTGCCGCAGACGGCGTTGTAGTGGTTTCGGTTTTGGTTGTCGTCGCCGGCGTTGCTGTTGCTGCTACAGGTGCTGTAGTTTCTGCTGGCGTCGTTGCTGATGCCGCCGCAGGCGTTGTGGTTTGCGCCTGAACGTCCGTTGCCGGTGCCTCAATTTGCGTTGGCAGGGCCGGGATCGGTTCTAACGGCACCGACTCTGACTTAGGTTTCGGGATCGGGGTTGTCGCGCGAACCAGGAATGTCGGCTTGAGATTCGCAACGGAATAGGTCACATGGCTGATATCGTTGCGTGACGTTGTCACATCGACAGGCGCAATAGTCACGCGTCCGATCAGTGAACGGGCGTAACCGCCGACCTGATGTTTCCCTTCCGGAAGCTGCACTTCCACGCTTTCGCCAAGTCCCAGCGCACCGGCATCTTTGCCATCAATGGTGACGTAAATCTGGGTGCCATCGTCAGTTTTGGTCGGAACGTGTGTGACGGTCAGACGTGTGGAACCGAGATCGAACGCCGGTTTTTCAGCGGTTTTGGTGTTTGCGCATCCTGTGAGTGCGAAAACGGCCGCAACGGCGGCCAGGGTGAAACGATAACTCATAGTGCGACGTCTTCCTTTAAGGGATTTTTGTGATCTGCGTACCAATATACCCGATCTCAGGATTGAGATGAATGTCGCCGCGGGGAACTCGGAGGATTCTTCTTATCTGTCTGTCACCCTCACCAAATTTTCGGTTGAAGCGCTTCGTCAATTTGTGTATTTTTATGCAAATTATCTGCATAAAATAACAAACACACAGGAGTGTCCATGTTCAAGTCTTTAGTTCTCACCGGGTGCCTGCTTTCTTCCTTAATCACTTCCGCCTACGCCGCGCAGACCACATATGTGGTCGGTTCCGGCGGCACGTATCGCCCTTTCGAATATGAAAACAGCCAGAAACAGCTGGAAGGTTTTGATATCGACATCATCAAAGCTATCGCTAAAGCGGAAGATTTTGACATCAAACTGGTCAATACGCCGTGGGAAGGGATTTTCGCCACCCTGAATTCCGGTGATCGTGACATCATTATTTCCGGCATCACCATTACCGACAAACGTAAAGCGATGGTCGATTTCTCTGCGCCGTATTTCCCGGCAGAACAATCCATCGTGGTGCCTGCGGATTCCAAAGTGGATTCCGTTGCTGCGCTGAAAGGCCTGAAAGTCGGCGTGGTGAACTCCAGCACCGGCGACATCGTGGTATCTGACGCACTGGGCAAAAACAGCACGGACATCAAACGTTTTGATAACACGCCACTGATGTTGCAGGAACTGGCGGAAGACGGCATTGGCGCAGCGGTTGGCGACGTCGGCGTGGTGAAGTACTACATCAAATCCCATCCTGAAAAAGCCCTGAAACTGGTGCCGGACAGCAAGTTCGAACGTCAGTATTTCGGCATTGCGGTCGCCAAAGACAACACGGAATTGTTGGGTAAAATCAACGCCGGTCTGAAGAAAATCGTGGCTGACGGCACCTACGCAAAAATCTACGAAACCTGGTTTGATAAGAACGTGCCAACGCTGCCAGCGCAATAAATCCCCCCAGAAAAATATTGATATGCAGGGGCGTGAAAGCGCCCCTGAACAAGGACAGGTATGACCGGATTTCGCTGGGAGATAATCTCAGAATATGCGCCGTTGTTTGTACAGGGCGCGCTGATGACCATCAAATGCACCCTCATTTGCGTCATTTTAGGCACCACCTGGGGCCTGCTGCTCGGCCTCGGACGCATGGCCCGCGCCGACGACGGCCCGTGGAAATATGTTCTGCGCTTCGCTGTGCAATGGCCGGTGCGCATTTACGTCAGCGCATTTCGCGGCACACCGCTGTTTGTGCAGATCATGGTGGTTCACTTCGCGCTGGTTCCGCTGTTCATCAACCCGCGTGACGGGATTTTAGTCACCAACGGCCTGATGTCTTCGGATTTCGCCCGTGCGTTACGCTCCGATTACGGCGCGTTTTTATCCTGTGTCGTCGCGATTACGCTGAACGCGGGCGCTTACGTTTCCGAAATTTTCCGCGCCGGGATCCAGTCGATTGATAACGGCCAGATGGAAGCGTCACGTGCATTAGGGATGGGCTGGGGCAAAACGATGCGCAAAGTGATTTTGCCGCAGGCGTTTCGTCGCATTCTGCCGCCGCTGGGCAATAACGCGATTGCGATTGTAAAAGATTCCTCGCTGGCGTCCGCCATCGGCCTGGCCGATCTGGCTTACGCGGCGCGAACTGTTTCCGGCGCTTACGCCACCTACTGGGAACCCTACCTGACGATTTCGCTGGTGTACTGGGTTCTGACTTTCCTGCTCTCGCTGCTGGTTCAACACATGGAAAAGAGGTTTGGCAAAAGTGATTCACGTTAAGGATTTACAGAAACAGTTCGGTGAAACCCACGTTTTGCGCGGCATCTCGTGTGATATCGCAGAGAAAGAAGTGGTGTGCATCATCGGCCCGTCCGGTTCGGGGAAAAGTACCTTCCTGCGTTGCCTGAACGCGCTGGAAAAACCGAACGGCGGCGAAGTAGTGGTGAACGGTTTCGCGGTTCATGACCCGAAAACCAATCTGAATACGCTGCGTTCCGGCGTCGGAATGGTGTTCCAGCGCTTTAATCTGTTTCCGCACATGACGGTGCTGGAAAACCTGATTATGGCGCCGATGTCGCTGAAAGGGTTGTCGAAAGCCGAAGCGGTTTCACGTGCTGAGAAGCTGCTGCAAAAAGTCGGGCTGATCGACAAAATCGACGCCTGGCCTTCCAGCCTTTCCGGCGGTCAGCAGCAGCGTGTGGCGATCGCCCGGGCGCTGGCGATGGAACCTTCGATCATTTTGTTCGACGAACCGACATCTGCGCTCGACCCCGAGCTGGTCGGCGAAGTGCTGGCCGTTATGAAACAGCTGGCGCTCGAAGGCATGACGATGGTGATCGTGACCCACGAAATGGGCTTTGCCCGTGAAGTGGCCGATCGCGTGGTGTTTATTGATCAGGGTGTGATCCAGGAAGAAGGGCCGCCAGCGCAGCTTTTCACCGCACCAACCAATCCGCGTACCCGCGAGTTCTTGAGTAAGGTGCTGTAATCCGTCATCCGGAGGTGACTTGCCTCCGGATACTTCCTCCCTCTAAACACTTCACCCTCTGAGTTTTATCGGCCAAAAGTCCGCGCCCTGATTTTGTGCTAAATTACCCTCAAATTCCCCGCATCCCGAGGCACCATGATTACCCCGCAAAACCGTACAACCCGCGAAATGAAGATCAATAACGTGGTGTTGGTCACTCAGGCGTTGAAATCACTGGGCTCGGCGACCAAAGCGGAAGTGGCGGCGCAAACGGGGCTGAGTATTGCGACCTGCGGCGCGGTGCTTAATGAATTACGTCTGACGCGTGAAGTGCTGGCGCTTGAGCTGGAAGAATCCCGCGGCGGGCGGCCTGCGCAGCGTTACGCGTATAACCCCGATTATTTCTCCGTGCTGAGTCTCTATGCGCAGGGCAGCGATGCGGCGGCGCAGATTATCTGGTCGGTGAATTCGGCCACGGGCGCGAGCCTGGCGCAGGGCGAAGTGCGCTTTCTGCCGCTCAGCCTGGAAACGTTTTATCAGCAGATTGCCGGGTTGCTGGCGGATTACCCGAACATTAAAGCTCTCGGTATCGGCCTGCCGGGCGTGGTGGTGAAAGGGCGCGTGGCGACCTGCGATATCAGCGCGTTCGCCGGTGTGGATGTCGAACAACAGCTGCGCGAAAAATTCGGTATCTACGTGCAGGCTGACAACGACATGAACTACACCGCCTATGGTTTTTACCGCAGCAGCTGCGTGGGAGAAACCGCGCCGGTAGCCTACATTTTCAAGCCTGACGTGCCTTGCCTCGGCTGCGGAATGGTCATCAACGGGCAGGTGTTGCAGGGCGCCAGTCAGTTTGCGGGCGAGGTGTCGAACCTGCCGTTTAAAGATCTCGATAAGCTGCCTGTGGCGGAAGAAATGGCCAAGGTCATTGTCTCGCTCAGCGCCATTATCAACCCGGCGACAATTGCGCTCTCCGGCCCGAAAATCAGCGATGCGCTGATCCCCGAACTTACCCAACGCTGTCAGGAGCATATTCCCGCGCAGCATATGCCCGCGCTGATTTATCGCCCGTCGATGCGGCAGGACTATCTGCAAGGCATCACTGAACTCACGCTGAATAACTACAACCTGCATATCGCTTTCGGAAACTAATCGCGCCTCAGGCGTTGACTTTGCGTTGCCCTGATCAATATACTTCGCACTTATTAAAAGTCTTTTAATAACTATCCAATACGGCACAGGAGCGCACTTTGTCACTGTCACCTGAATTAGAAAAACCCGCTGAGTGGGTCGGCGCACCGGGCCGCCGTGTGGCTACGCGGATGATATTTTTTGTCACCGGCATGGCGATGGGATTGTGGGGCGCGCTGGTGCCCTACGCGCAGCTGCGAACGCATTCCGAAGCCGGTGCGCTCGGTATGCTGCTGTTGTGTCTCGGCACAGGATCGTTGTTGTCGATGTTAGGCTCCGGCCGGATCATCGGCCGATTCGGTTGCCGCGCGGTGATCCTCGCCGCCGTGGTGATGTATTGTCTGATGATGCCGCTGCTGGCGACATTCAGCGATATCCGGCTGATGGCGCTGAGTCTGTTCATTTTCGGCATGGGCATCGGGCTGGCGGACGTGGCGGTCAATGTGCAGGGCACGATGGTTGAACAGGCCGCGGATAAACCGCTGATGTCGGGTTTTCACTGTCTGTGGAGCGTCGGCGGGATTGCGGGCGCCGGTGGCGGTGCGTTGTTGCTCAGCGCCGGTATCACGCCGGTGGGCAGCACATTTTTCGCCATCGTGCTGGTGATTTTGGGGACGGCGTTTTCGTGGCGCAGCCTGCTGCCGTTCGGGGCGCACGAGGAAAGCTCGCACGAAGGTAAAGCTAAAGCACGGCCTAATTTCCGTCTGATCCTGATGGCGGTTATGGCGATGATTTGCTTTATGGCCGAAGGCGCAGTGCTCGACTGGGGCGGCGTTTTCCTGACCCGCGAGCGCGGGCTGGCGCTTGAACATGCGGGATGGGGATTTGCGGTGTTTGCCATTGCGATGTCCGTGATGCGCCTGACCGGCGACGCGATTGTCAGCGCGCTGGGCCGTAAACGCGTTCTGGTGATGGGCGGAATTCTCGGGATTGCCGGTTATCTGATGGTGATCCTGCTGCCGGGCTGGTTCCTGCCGGTTTGCGGTTTTGCGCTGGTCGGGATTGGTGCGGCAAACATTGCGCCGGTGCTGATCACGCTGGCCGGTCAGGAAAAAGTGATGCCAGTGAATATGTCAGTGGCGTTTGTCGCAACGCTCGGGTATCTCGGAATTTTGGGTGGTCCGGCGCTGATTGGTTTCGTCGCGCACCTGTCGAGTTTGTACGTGGCGTTTTCCGCCGTCGCTGCCGCATTTCTGATCGTGACGTTCGGCGCGTACAAATTAAAATATCAGGCTGATTAATAAAAGTTTATAACTGAGTGGCATCTTGCCAGCTGGTGTGCAGAACCCCGCCAGCCTTTTTTTGTTTATGATGATTGTTTCAAATCCGACCCTGTAAGGAGCTGTAATGGCCGTAAAACTTATTGCCGTCGACATGGATGGCACTTTCCTGGATCAGAACGGTGAATATAACAAAGCCCGTTTTCGCGGGCAGTATGCGCAAATGCTGGAGCGCGGGATCAAGTTTGTCGTCGCCAGCGGTAACCAGTATTACCAGCTGAAATCCTTCTTTGATGACATCGATGAAGAGATCGCTTACGTGGCGGAAGGCGGGGGTTACGTCGTCGATAAAAAGCAGGAAATCTACTGCGGCAAGCTTGAACCTGAACAGGTCACGCTGGTGCTGGACTGGATCAGCCGCACGCCGGGGATCAACACGATTGTCTGCGGCAGGCTGGGCGCGTATGTGCTGGTAGGCACGCCCGAAGCATTTATCAGCCGGATGCGTCGCTACTATCATCGTCTGACCAAAGTGCAAAGTTATGCAGAAATCAGCGATACGATTTTCAAATTCGCGCTGAGCTACGTGGAAGACGACGTTTACCCGCTGATGGGGGAAATCACAGAACAGCTCGGCGGGATTGTCGCGCCGGTGACCAGCGGACATGGATCCGTTGACCTGATTATCGCCGGGAATCATAAAGCCAGCGGGCTGCGCAAAATCCAGCAGATTTACGGTATCCGTGATGATGAAGTGCTGGCGTTCGGTGACAGCGGTAATGACCTGGAAATGTTGAGTTACGCAGGCTACGGTTTTGCGATGGAGAATGCGTCCGCCCCGGCAAAAGCCGCAGCGAAATATCGCGCGCCTTCCCATGAAAACGAGGGGGTACTTGAGGTGATTGACGATGTATTCAATGCGCGTCCGCCGTTCGCATGACTGACGCAAACCGGCGCTAAATCCGGTTAAAACGAAAAGGCTGCCGCAGATTACGGCAGCCTTTTTTTATTGCCTGTGTTATTGCTTAGTGTTTACTGAACGTAATCAGGCGGAACGCCGTTGTCGCCCGGCTGAGACGGATAGTAATCCGGCGGTACCGGGCTTTGCGGCGCAGAGTCCTGACGGTCGCTGTAGCTGGCGTCCACCGGCACTTTGTTGCCTTTGGCGTACATGCACTGGGTGTAAACCGTATCGTACTGATCCTGCAAATCGCCGCTGCTGGCACCGGCACTGTTATTGCCCATCGCGCTGCCGATTAGCAGCCCGCTGCCTGCGCCAATCAGCGCGCCAGCACCCGCCTGATGTGACGCCGCGCCCAGCAAAGCACCGGCTGCGGCACCGACCGCGGTGCCTGCCGCCGCAGTATTCACCGCAGTATTATTGGCCGTTTGTGCACCGCCGTTCACGCTGGCGTAGGCCGCATTCCGGCAGGACATTTCATCCCTCTGAAACTGCTGATAATCCTTTCCCGTACCCGGTAAAACCATTACGTCCGGGCGGGTCGGGGGAGATACGCAGCCGGAAAGCGCTGCGGCCAGGGCGATAACCGCCAGCGGAGTAAACCTGTTCATGACATTATCGCCTGTTAACGTGGAGCGGAATCACCCACAACGACCTTCATCCAGCCGCGCGCACAGCGTGGA
>Ga0153981_1000385_pt1 | contig 12036 bp, 11 predicted proteins | sample TSGA065MetaG_FD_104714 | JGI IMG/M metagenome (GOLD analysis project Ga0153981, IMG submission 104714) | Attine ant fungus gardens microbial communities from Georgia, USA - TSGA065 MetaG | ecosystem: Host-associated > Fungi > Mycelium > Unclassified | place: USA: Georgia, Magnolia Springs State...
AGTCAGCACGCATCGCAGCATCTTTAATGGTATCGAGATCGGCTACGTGCGCCAGCCCGATAGTGCGACGGATCAGTTCCGCGCCACAATAACCTACCGCGTCGTGCCAGACTTCCTGCAAGAAAACGTCGGCGTAGCCCGGCTCGGCCAGCGTCGGATCCTGTGATTTTTTACGCGCCAGTTGCAGGAAACGTTCGGAGAAGCTCAGCCACAGTTCGCGCACATCTTTCAGGCGCTGCTCGCGACCGTCGGCGGCTTCACGCACGCCCACCAGCCCTGGCAAACCGCAATAGTTCAGCAACAAATTACCGATAGCCGAGCCCGGATCAAAGCCGACAGGGCCGTAATAACCGAACTCGGCATCAATGGCTTTCAGCTTGCCTTCGGCCACAAAAATCGAACCGCTGTGAATATCGCCGTGCAGCAACGCTTCGGCTTTACTCAGGAAACGGTGCTTGAGCGCCGCCACCGCCAGACGCAGCGGTTTATCGGCACGCAGCGCATCGACTTCCGGCTGCAAAACCGGGTCAAAATTATTCCGTTCGTGATCGACATAAGGATCGGTGAAAAACAGATCTTCGGTGATCTGACACAGTTCAGGGTTAGTAAAGCGCGATACTTCGGCTTTCTTGGTCTGCGCGTTCTGATAGAAATCGGAGGTATGGAAAAGCGTCTGCGCCAGGTATTCACCCAGCTGGCTGGCGGCCTGCGGGAAGTATTTTCCCTGCACCAGCTCGCTGCGCCAGATCTGATGATCCGACAAATCTTCCTGCACCATCACCGCCAGTCCGGCGTCGTGATGCAACACTTGCACCGTATGCTGCGGGCAATACTGACCGTGAATAATCAGCGTTTCCGCTTCGATGCGCGCGCGGTCGAGCGTCAGCGGCCAGGATTCCCCGACGCAGCGCACGTACGGCAAAGCCTGTTTCACGATTACGCGGCTTTTGCCCGTGGTATCGCGGATTTTAAAAACCAGATTCAGGTTTCCGTCACCGATTTCATCGGCGGTGACCAGAGATTGCGGATCTGCTACGCCACCGTATTTACGGGCATATTCAACAGCATCTTCGGCGGTAAATGTGTAGTAGCGCGACATCCTGACCTCTCGAAATTTTCTTTTAGCCTTAAAAGTGTTTAGACGTCTATACATCCATAAAACATGTTGGCAGAATAAGTGAACAGATGCAACCGGGCAACAAGGATTTAACCAACAATGCAAAGCCTCACAACCACCAGTTTACGTATCCGCGAAAACCAACTGTGGATCCTCGATCAGCAGGCCCTGCCGCAGCAATCTGACTGGCGCGAATGCCGCGACGTCAGCGAACTGGTGGATCATATCCGCGCCCTGCGCGTGCGCGGTGCGCCGCTGATTGGTTTATCCGCCAGCCTGCTGCTGGCGCTGCTGGCCGAACGTGGAATGGCGCAGGATGAATTGCATCATGCGCTGGAAACACTGCGTGCTTCACGCCCGACCGCCGTCAATCTGATGAATAATCTCGACCGGATGAAAGCCGCGTTGCAACATCCTGATTATGTGAAAGCGTTAGTGGAAGAAGCGTTGCGTCTGGTGGATGAAGACCGCGCGCTGTGCGACAGCATTGCGACGCACGGCGCTACGCTGGTGACACCAGGCAGCCGTTTGCTGACCCACTGCAACACCGGCGGGCTGGCGACAGCTGGCGTCGGCACGGCCATTGGCGTAATCCGCCGCGCGCATGAACAGGGGAATGTCGGACAGGTTTGGGTCGATGAAACGCGCCCGTTATTGCAGGGTGGCCGTCTCACCGCGTGGGAACTGGGCGAACTGGGCATTCCGTATCAGCTGATTTGCGACTCGATGGCCGCCAGCCTGATGGCACAAAAACGCGTTGACGCCGTCTGGGTCGGCGCTGACCGCATCGCAGCGAATGGCGATGTCGCCAACAAGATCGGCACTTACAGCCTGGCGGTTTTGGCGAAATACCACGGCATCCCGTTCTACGTCGCCGCGCCGCACACCACGCACGATCCGCATTGTCCGAACGGCGCAGCCATCCCCATCGAACAACGCGCAGCAAGCGAAATCACAGGTGTTTCCGGCAGCTTTGGTTCCGTGCAGTGGGCTCCGCTTGATGCGAAAGTTTACAATCCGGCGTTTGATGTCACTCCTGCGGAGTTGATCAGCGGATGGGTGCTGGATGTGGGCGTGGTGACGCCAGCGCAGGTGCGCGAAGGGGTCTTCACGGCTTCGTTAGCGGCTGGGCTGAGCCGCGGGCAGCACTAAGGCGGTATTGCGAAAATTTCGGTTTTACATGTGCAACATGTAGCGCTAAGGCGGTATTGCGGAAATTTCGGTTTTACATGTGCAACATGTAGCACTAAGGCGGTATTGCGGAAATTTCGGTTTTACATGTGCCACATGTAGCGCTAAGGCAGTATTGCGGAAATTTCGATTTTACATGTGCAACATGTAGCGCTAAGGCGGTATTGCGGAAATTTCGGTTTTACATGTTCGGTGATCGCTTAGCGGCTCGTGCCGAAACCGACCAAAGAGGCCCAGGACGGGGCCTCTTTGGAATCTCCGCGTCTTTCTAACTGCGCGCTATCGCTCGCTGGCTATGTTTCAGGGGCCAGCGCTATTGCCGCGAAAACTTGCCGCTGCGCGGTACCCTCACTCGGTTTCGAGCCACAGGTCTCGAAACACTTAGCTCGGCAAGCTTTCTGAAAGCGGCTGGAGGCTTTTTTAAAAGATAAACCATTCTGCTTTTGAATTTAGATAAGCCCCTGGCCGCTTTCAAAACGACGTCGAATGAACGGTGAGAAGCAGCGAGAGTCTTTTTTCAAGCAGGTTCGAACCTGAAGTGAGAGTACCGCGCAGCGGCGGCGTTTGCGGCACTAACCGGAGTTGCTGAAACATGGCCAGCGAGCGTAGCGCGTGTTGAAAAAGCGTGGGGAAATCCAAAAGGGGAAAAGCACTTTCCCCTTTTGGTCGGTTTCGGCGCGAGCCGCTAAGCGATCACCGCATATGAAAAACCGAAATTTACGCTAAGCGTCCCTTGAGGCCAGTTTGGGCGGCGAGCCCAAGGTCTTGACCTATCACCTTTGGAGCCTTTCTAAAAGGCTTACTCCCCCATCCTCGGGTACTTATCCGCGATACCGTCGCCTGTAAAATGCGCCACCCAGCCTTCCGGATTATCAAACACGCGGATCGCGGTAAACGACGGAGAACCGCCCATATCAAACCAGTGGCGGGTATTGGCGGGGACAGAAATCAGATCGTTTTTCTCGCACAGGATCTGGAAAATCTTACCGTTCAGATGCAGGCAAAACAGCCCCGCGCCTTCGACGAAGAAACGCACTTCGTCTTCACCGTGAGTATGCTCGGAGAGGAATTTAGTGCGCAGCACTTCGCGCTGTTCGTTATCCGGACGCATGCTGATCACATCCCAGCTCTGATAACCCTTCTCTTCTACCAGTTTGTCGATTTCATGCTGATACGCGGCGATCACGTCCTGCGGCTGGGGATTTTCGCCTAAATCACGGTCGGCCTGCCAGCGCTCAAAACGTACATCAATTTTGCTCAGCTCTGCGGCGATGGCGTCGCCGTCCCGGCTTTCCCAAACTGGAGCGGAAGGATCCTGGTCACTAAAAATCGTCAATGCACTCATGGTCAACCCTCTTATAAGAATGTTTCTAAGGCTATCTGATCAAAACGATTAACTTGCAGGTGGTCGCTGAGTTCGTCAGCGTCGTCACGGATCAGCTGGCATGTGTGCCAGCCCGCTAAACGTGCGGCGTCCAGTTCCTGACGGATGTCCGATAAAAACAGTAAATCAGCGGGCGGTAAAATCAGCTGTTCGGCGATGTTCTGATAGGACTCTGTTTCACGCTTGGCACCAACGCGGGTGTCGAAATATCCGCTGAACAGCGGCGTGAGGTCGCCCGCATCGCTGTAGCCGAACAGCAGTTTTTGCGCGTCAACGGAACCGGAAGAATACACGCAAAGCTGCAAACCGTCGGCTTTCCAGGCTTCTAACTGCGGCGCAACATCCGCGTACAAATGCCCGCGGAAATCACCGTTCTCGTAACCGGTGCGCCAGATAATACCCTGCAAGACTTTCAGCGACGTCGATTTGACGTCGTTGTCCATGTAGGTAAAAAGTTGCTCAATCAGGGCCTCGACGCTGGCCTGCGGGCGGTCGATTTCGGCTCGCAAAGCGTTCAGCGCAGCCGCCACTTCCGGCTCTTCGTGCTGATGACGCAGAAATTCGGCCAGACGCTGACGGGCATACGGGAATAACACCTGATGCACAAAACGGATATCCGTGGTGGTGCCTTCAATATCAGTGACGATGGCGCGGATCATTTGGCCTCCAGCAGGCGACGTTGCAGTTCACACTGGAATAAGAATTCCAGTCCTTCCAGATGGCGGCGTGCTTCCGCCACATCCCGTCCCCAGCAGGTCAGACCGTGGCCGCGCAGCAAAAAACCATACTGCAACGGCGCGTGTTCCGTGCTGGCAATAATCTTCTGCACCAGCGCTGAGATGTCCTGGCTGTTGTCGAAAATCGGGATCACCACCTGATCGAGGTGCGTCGTCTGGCCGCTCAGCGATTTCTGCATTTCGTAGCCTTCCAGCACCAGCGCGCCGCTGCGTTCCACGCGGGACAAAACGGTCGAATTCACCGAATGGGTGTGCAGCACCGCCCCTGTTTCAGGATAGCGGGAATACAGCATGGTGTGCAGGCCGGTTTCAGCCGAAGGACGACGACCGCTGGGTGCCAGTCCGCTTTCCAGTTCAACCAGCAGAAAATCTTCTGCGGTCAGCGATCCTTTGTCTTTTCCTGATTCGGTGATCAGGCAATGAGCATCACCTTCGCGAACAGACATATTCCCGCCTGTCGCCGGGCTCCAGCCCTTCTGACCAATCCAGTGACAGGCCGCCAGCAGCGCGCCCAGTTGCAAATTCTCTGTCATCGTAATCCTGAAAAATCGTGCGTTGAGGGCCTGAGTTCGGAGTGAAAACCGCGATATATAAATAATTGATATGGCCTAGATTGAATTAGCATTTAGCCATCTAAGCGTCTCGATTGCCAAATATTAACATCGTGTTATATTGTGAGCAACATCGCTATCTGCACCGGTCCAGGAGTATTGACCCGCCATGAGCACAGCCGCACTGATCCCCGAAAGTAAGCTTCCTTCCCTCGGCACCACCATTTTTACTCAGATGAGTGCCCTGGCGCAGAAGCACAACGCCATTAACCTGTCTCAGGGTTTCCCTGATTTCGATGGCCCCGAGTATCTGCGCAACCGTCTGGCGTATCACGTCAGTCAGGGCGCGAACCAGTACGCGCCGATGACCGGCACCGCGCCATTGCGTGAAGCGATTGCCGCAAAAACTGAACAGATTTACGGCTACGCGCCTGACGCTAATACCGACATCACGATCACCGCCGGCGCCACCGAATCTTTGTACATCGCCATCACCGCGCTGGTGTCAAAAGGCGACGAAGTGATTGCGTTTGACCCGAGCTACGACTGCTACGCGCCTGCGGTAGAACTGGCGGGCGGCGTGATGAAACGCATTCAGCTGCAGCCGCCGGAATTCAAGGTTAACTGGGCGGAATTCGCCGATCAGATAACCGACCGCACGAAACTTGTCATCATCAACACGCCACACAATCCGTCGGCCACGGTCTGGAGCCACAGCGACGTTGAGCAGCTCTGGCAAACCATTGCTGATAAACACATTTTTGTGCTCAGCGACGAAGTATATGAACACATTTGCTTTGCGCCGGAAGGCCATGCCAGCGTGCTGCGCCACCCGCAACTGCGCCAACGTGCGATTGCGGTGTCATCGTTCGGCAAGACTTATCACATGACCGGCTGGCGCGTGGGTTATTGTATCGCCCCGGCGATTATCAGCGCAGAACTGCGCAAAGTTCACCAGTATCTGACGTTTTCGATCACCACACCGGTTCAGCTGGCACTGGCGGATATGCTGCGTGAAGCGCCGGAACACTGGCAGGAATTACCGGCATTTTATCAGGCCAAGCGTGACCGTCTGGCGCAAGGGCTGGCGAACAGCCGTCTGAAAGTGTTGCCGAGCCAGGGCACGTATTTCCTGCTGGTGGATTACAGCGAAGTCTCGGATCTGGACGATGTTGCATTCTGCCACTGGCTGACTGAACATGTGGGCGTTGCGGCCATTCCGATGTCGGTATTCTGCGCCGCGCCCTTCCCACATAAACTGATCCGGCTGTGCTTTGCCAAACAGGAAGCCACGCTGGACGCTGCTGCGGAGCGCCTGTGTCAACTTTAAAACTGTGCGTATTGCAACAACCACTGGTGTGGCTGGACGGCGAGGCCAATCTCGCGCATTTCGACGGTCTGCTGGGTTCACTGACCGGCCGCGACCTGATTATTCTGCCGGAAATGTTCACCACCGGTTTCGCCATGCAGGCGCCGGGCAGCGCGCTGCCACAGTCACGCGTGGTGGAATGGCTGCATCAGTGGGCGAAAAAACTCGGTGCAATGATTGGCGGCAGCGTGGCGCTGAGCACGACGGAAGGCGCGGTAAACCGTTTCCTGCTGGTCGAGCCGCAGGGCAAAGTGCATTCCTACGATAAACGCCATCTGTTCCGCATGGCGGGCGAACATAATTATTACGTGCCGGGCAAACGCCGTGAAATCGTCGAATGGCGCGGCTGGCGTATTCTGCCGCAAGTCTGTTACGACCTGCGTTTTCCGGTCTATTCGCGCAATAAACAGGATTACGATCTGGCGCTCTACGTCGCCAACTGGCCTGCGCGCCGCAGCCATCACTGGCAAACGTTACTGACCGCGCGTGCTATTGAAAATCAGGCCTACGTCGCCGGATGCAACCGCGTCGGGGATGACGATAACGGCCATCACTACAGCGGCGACAGCCTGATTATTAATCCGCAGGGCGAAGAGCTGGCGCGCGCCGAGCCAGGCTCAGCGATGATTATCGACGCCGAACTGTCTCTTGAAGCGTTACAGGATTATCGCGAAGCCTTCCCGGCGTGGCGTGATTCCGATACGTTCCTGCTTCACGATTGAAGAAAGCGGCAACGCATAAACATCAGAAAGCCCATCCGCTGTATTTGCAGCGGGTGGGCTTTTAATTATTGATGATGATAAAAAAAATTACGGTTTCGGCAAACCGGCGATCAGTGCGTTGATCAGATCAGAGTTCGTCACCTGCTGCGGATGAACCTGGATCTCCGAACTGTATAACGGTGGCAATTTCTGGCAATAGGCATCCAGATCGGCCTGTGCAATTGTCGGCACACCATACTGGAATGAATTCATATTATCCGGCGGCAAGGCCCCTTCCATGGTGGAACCGAAGGCACCGAGTTCAATCAGGCTGTGCGAAGACTCATCCGGACCATGCGCAAATACAAATGTGCCGTATTTAGGGTGAGCGAGATAAGGCAACACTTCATCGTCACTCAGGCTGCTTCGCAGGTTATAACGCAGCTGCGCATAATTACGGGTGACCAGTAAAAACGCCGTCTGAATCAGCGAGGCTTTTTCGTTACCCGACAAACACATCAGCAGGTTGCCGTAATAATCGAGAAACGCCACGGCATTCCCTGTGCCGCCCTGTGCAATATCCTGATTTGCGGCTGCAATCAGATAAGGTGCCAGCCCTTCATCCGGCTGACCGCGGGATGGCGCGGTGTAGCTAAGCGCGTCCGGATAAAGGGCTTTTAATGCCACCACAACCGGATCACCGGCAGGCAAATCTTTGATATCTTTCAGCTGATCCGGCGTTAAATCTGTGTTGATGCTGGCTTTAACCTGTGTCAGCGTGGCGTCAAAAGCCGTTTCGCACAGTGCTACCGTCTGAACATCCATAACGGCGTCGGCGAAGAAAGCCGGCACCGGCGCTGAACTGGCGTCGCGGGTGAAACAGTTATTCCCGTTAACTGCCGGATAGCTGAAAGTATTTTTTGCCACCTGAGCCAGCTCAGGCGAAAGCGTCGGGAAATCCGCCTGCGTATCCCAGTTAATACCTGAATAAGTATCGAAAGCGGCAGAAATAACGTTAAATCCGCCGGTAATAATCGAACCGGTACACATGCAGCACGGATCCAGCGACGTCACGATGGTAATATCAGATGGTGGCGGCATTTCCTCGCCTGCTTCAATTTGCGCGTAATACCAGTCAATTAACTGACGTTCACCATGAGCCGTCGGATCACTGGTCATATTATTTTTAACCACGTTATTATTAATCGCATTCAGCACATTACCGCTGGCATCGAGCATGACACCGCCGACGCTGAATGTATTCTGGCAATAGGCCACCAGCGCCTGTTCTGCCGCAGCAGTGGCCGCCGCTTCGACGGTCACATACGTTTCGCCCGCTTTAACCGCTGTGGCTTTTAATGAATCACAGTTGCAATTACACATATTAATTCCTTCCGTTAGATTAAGTGTATTGATTAAGATTCAGTAATTCGCGAAACGTGATTTTATAAACACGCCGGAATTAAAGAGACTGCATCGTGACAAATTCATCTGTATTAAAGAAACGGAAGGTGTTGTGCCAGCGATGGCACCGGGTTTATTTTATAAATCTGAATATATTCAGAGAGGAATTAATTTTGTTATAATTTTGATGAATATACATTTCACAATACCGCCCTGAATTATATATTTCAGGGCGGATATTTAATTAGCGATTCAGGTAATTAAATAAAACCGGACTTAAACCTGCCCGATAAAATCAAACTTGCCGATATTCACGCCCAGATGGCGCAGAATGTTGTAGGCGGTGGTGACGTGGAAGTAGAAGTTCGGTACCGCAAATGTGGTGACGTAGCTGTGCGCGGTGAATTTCAGTTCATGATTTTTACCTTTCACCACGATCTCACGGGATTCATCGCCTTCCAGTTTCGCGACATCCACGCTTTCGATAAAACGCAGGGTTTTGGCAATACGTTCCTGCAACTGGGCAAACGTCACTTCATTGTCTTCCATCGCCGGTGCTGCCACACCGGACAGACGGGCGATCGCGCCTTTTGACATATCGCTGGTGATTTGCACCTGACGCGCCAGCGGATACATATCATCGGCAAGACGGGTATTCAGCACTTCTTCTTCCGATTTTCCGTTTTCCTTTGCCCATGCCGCGCCCTTCTCCAGCAATGCTGAAAGATTCTTTAAACCACGAACAAACTGTGCCGCCGTACTGCCATACAGAGATGCTGACATGATGCTTCCTTAATGAATGGGGTTAGAACAACCGGCGATACATTAGCGCGTTATGGTCTAAACAGCGTGGCGTTTTGTAGTAGTCCGTGGCGGCTTAAATTCGCATTTGCGACTTACCGCGCCCTTTTTGTCAAAGCATGTAAACGCAGGCCGGGGTGGATCGCTTCTTGCATTCAATACTCCCGCAAAAAACATCTGACAGAGGATACCTGATGACCATCACCTTTATTGCACACTCCACGCCCGAACCTGCGTTGTACGGCGCGATGGCAGCGATACTTGCTGAATTACGCGCTTTGCCGCTGTGTCACTTTCCCGTCAGTCATGATGCACAACGTTATCCGAATGCCCGTCAGCACGTCACGGCGCAGGGACACGCACTGACCAGCGGGCTGGTCTGGCTGGAGCGCCTGACCGGGCGCGGTGCGGGTGAAGAGTCTGGTCTGGAATCACTGATTTATCGGGCACTTAAGGAGGATGTCGTGGTGCCGCTGCGCGAACCGTTATCCCCGGCGGTGGCTGCCGAAATCGCCGGACACGGCATCGGCGTTGAGTCATTAAACGTGGTCCGCAATCAGGATAAATTTCAACTCGAAGACTGCGATACCGGTAAAATTCGCAGTAACGGCTGGGGACGCGATGCGTTTGGCCGCTGGGCGCTCGGCTCGGTTTCACAGCCGGTAATGCGCGCCGGAAAGACCCTGCGCGTGGCGATAGTTGGCGATTTTTGTGAGCAGCGCGACAGCTATCCGGCGATGCTCGCTGCACTGGGAGACGCCGCCGATGCACTGGCAATGAACATTGACGTAGTTTATGTGACAGCGGGGTTAATGGGCAGCCAGCTCGACTGCACGCTTTTCGACGTCGATGGCATTATTTTACCGGGGGCAACATTAACGCCGGGCGATCACCAGGCCAGCCCGCTGGCGACCGCCCGCTGGGCACTGGATAACGCAACGCCGGTGCTGGGCATCAATCAGGGTATGCATCAGATGGTGACGGCGCTGGGTCAGAAAATACTCGGGCAGGACAGCGTGGTGATGCACGGCCCGTCCATGCTGGGCAGTTTGCAAACCGGGCTGCCGCTCGCCGAGCACGCGCAGCCGCGTCTGGGAAATCATCCGGTCGTCACCCGCAGCGGCAGTCTGCTGGCGAATAAAATGGGTGAGGAATTTACGCTGCGTTACAACCAGCGCCGCTATCTGAATCCGCATTTACTGGCGGAACTGGAAAGTTCGGGATTACTGATTTCAGGTTATGACGAAAGCGGGCTACAGGCGCAGGCGGTGGAACTCAATAATCATCCGTTCTTTATGGGTGTTCAGGGACAACCGGAGCTGATGTCGCGCCGCGAGCGCCCGAATCCGTTGCTGATGGCGTTCCTGCAACAGGTGCGCCAGGGCAATCGTGACCGGGATGTCAGCCACGCGGCGCTGACCCAAAGCGTGCGGTTAAAGCATCCGCACCTGCTGATGGGCTGAATAACACAAAGATCTAACTGCCGCGATACGTTGAATAAGAATACGGACTGATCAGCAGCGGCAGATGGTAATGATCCTGCTCACCGTCGATCATCACATCAACGATCGCTGTGTGGTAAAGCGTCTCGCGACCGGTTGCTTTGAAATAGGCGCCTATGTCGGCACACAAACGGTAATGCCCGGACGCCACCGGTTCCGGCGTTAATTTCGCGGCGCGCCCGTCGGCGTCGGTTTGGGTTTCGCTGATACGCGTGATTTTCTGCCCGTCGAGGCTTTCCAGCCAGACGCGCACGTCAGCCGCGGGCTGGCCCAGAGACGTATCAAGAATATGTGTGGTAATGCGTGTCATGGCTGGAATATCTCCTTTAAACGCAGCAGGGTAATTTCTTTGAGTTGTTGCGCCGTTTCGTGATCTTCTGCATCCGGCGAATTCTTCAGACGTCTTTGCAAGTTATCAAGAATTTCTTCTGAACTGCGCCCTCTGGCACGGATCAGAAATACCCGCCCGAAGCGCTGTTCGTAACGCTGATTGCCGTCATACAGCGCATCAATAACAGACTGCTGGCTGATATCGAGCGTCGCCTGTTCGCCACGGGAAAGCTGCGCTTCTTTACCGTTGCCGTTCGCCCGTTCGCCGATACGCGGATGCGCTGACAGTGCCTGAGCAATATCTTCAGGCCGCCAGTTTTCGCAGGCGGATCCGGCAGCTTGCAGCACGTCTTCCACAGATGAATAAGGCCGCCCGTCGCTGACCGTTTTCGCCCAGGCAGGAATATTCACCAGCGGGCGTAACAGCGCCACGGCTTCAAATTCAGACAGCGCATTAAATTCCCCAGGCGTCACAGATGGCCTCCGTCGAAACTCAGCACCGTATTGATATACGCCTGCACCGCATACGCCACATCGCCGGTAGTAACAGATTCATCAGGATGATGGCTGATGCCGTCTTTGCAGCGCACAAACAGCATGCCGACCGGCCAGCATCCGGCGATAGCAATCGCGTCGTGCCCGGCGCCGCTTGGCAGCGACATCACCTGCCCCTGTAAATGCAAAACGCTCTGGCTCAGGCGGTGCTGCAAACTTTCGTCGCACTCTGTCGCGCTGATGCCGTAAAACTGTTCGGCGGTAAACGTCAGCCCGCGCCGTGTGGCGATATCCCGGCCTTTCGTCAGCAGCGTTTCCAGCAGCGCAGAGAGATCATCATCTCGCGGACCGCGCACATCCAAAGACAGTTTCACCTGCCCCGGAATGACGTTCACCGCGCCCGGCAGGCATTCCAGTGTGCCTACTGTCGCCACCAGATTGCGGCCTGTGGCCG
>Ga0153981_1000388_pt1 | contig 12011 bp, 9 predicted proteins | sample TSGA065MetaG_FD_104714 | JGI IMG/M metagenome (GOLD analysis project Ga0153981, IMG submission 104714) | Attine ant fungus gardens microbial communities from Georgia, USA - TSGA065 MetaG | ecosystem: Host-associated > Fungi > Mycelium > Unclassified | place: USA: Georgia, Magnolia Springs State...
TGCAACTCCAAACCAGCAGCACCGTGCCCCAGGTATTATCACCCGACCAGTAAAGCCAGATGATAGCCGGGATAAGCACCAGCAAAGGTCCGATTTGTGCGACGCAACAAACAAACATCACCACGGTTAAAACCGTTGCATACGGGATACCGGCTATTGCCAGGCCGATGCCGCCCAGCACTGACTGAACAATCGCTGTGACCACCACGCCCAGCGCAACGGCGCGAATTGCCTGGCCGGCGAGAATAACCGCAGCATCGCCACGTTCTGCCGCCAGACGCACGGCGAAATGGCGGATGCCCATCGCGACCTGCTCGCCACGACTATAAAGCAGCGCGCTGAATAGCAACATCAGAGAACAGTGGACGATAAAACGGCCCAGATGCCCGGCCTGCGTGACAAACCAGGAAGCGGTTTGCCCGACATAAGGCTGGACTTTGCTCATCAGGGCATTACCGCCGCCGTTAATGAGGGCATGCCAGCCGCTGTAAAGTTTATGGCCGACCAGAGGAATAGAGTTTAGCCAGTGAAAATCCGGCATATGAAGGGTCGACGGATTGGTGGCGATCCCCACCAGCGGCGCGCCATTTTCAATTGCGCTGCTGACCAGCAAGGCAATCGGCAAAACGAACAACAGGATCAGCAACAGCGTCATCAAGATGACGGCCAGGAAACGCCGCCCCCACAGAATTCGCTGTAATTTAATCATCAGCGGCCAGGTTGCAATCACCACCATCCCCGCCCAGGCAAAGCCCAGAATAAAAGGCTGAACAATCCAGATACTGGCGATGGTCATCAGTGCTATGAACAATACCCCGAACATAATCTGGGGCAAATCGTAACGTTTAATTGGGAGATTCATTCATGTTTCTCATTTGGATAAACGAAGTAAGGCACGCGCCTTGTGCCTTAAAAACTACAGCTACATTGGGATAGCGATAAATAAGCATGGGACATCAGGCTGCTTTTGGATAGCGCCGCACACAATTAGTTGCAACACGTTGTTGCCAGTCGTGCTTTTTGCGGCGTGTCATGAAACAAATGCAACAAAGGCGAACCAGACGGAGCGCTTAAAAACGAAGTATGTTAGTTTTTATTCTGGGTAAATAACAGGGTGGATCTGCCTCGCAGATCCGGCAGGTCGCCTCGGGCCCGCCAGGCATACAACAAAGACAGAGTCATAATTCAATGATCCCACAGATTTCTCAGGCGCCGGGTGTCATCCAGCTGGTGCTCGATTTTTTGGAAGCGCTTAAAAGTAACGGTTTTACAGGTGATGCCACGACGACTTATGCGGACCGTCTGACGATGGCAACTGATAACAGCGTTTATCAGCTGTTGCCGGATGCTGTCTTATTCCCTATCGCCACGTCTGATGTTGCACTGATTGCGCGTCTTGCCGGGCAGGAGCGTTTTAAAACGCTGGTCTTTACGCCGCGTGGTGGCGGTACCGGTACCAACGGTCAGTCGCTGAACCGTGGAATTGTGGTTGATATGTCCCGTCATATGAACCGCATCCTGGATATCAACGTTGATCAAGGTTGGGTCAAGGTCGAAGCCGGTGTCATTAAAGACCAGCTCAATGATTATCTGCGTCCTTTTGGTTATTTCTTTTCTCCGGAGCTGTCGACCAGCAACCGTGCAACGCTCGGTGGCATGATTAACACCGATGCGTCCGGACAAGGTTCGCTGGTTTACGGTAAGACGTCAGATCACGTTCTCGGGGTTCGTGCGATTGTGCTCGGCGGCGAGATACTTGATACCGTTGCAGTGCCGGTGGCGCTGGCGGATAAACTCGGTGAAGAAGATTCGGTTATCGGGCGGATTTACCGTACGGTGCTGGACAGTTGCCGCGATAACCGTGCGCTGGTCATTGAAAAATTCCCGAAATTAAACCGCTTCCTGACGGGCTATGACTTACGCCATGTCCTGAGTGATGACCTGCAAACCTTCGATCTGACCCGCATCCTCACGGGCTCTGAAGGGTCGCTGGCCTTTATTACTGAAGCGCGTCTGAATATCACGCCAATTCCCAAAGTGCGGCGTCTGGTGAATATCAAATATGATTCTTTCAACTCCGCGCTGCGTAATGCCCCTTTCATGGTGGAAGCCAAAGCGTTGTCGGTTGAAACCGTTGACTCCAAAGTCCTGAATCTGGCCCGTGAAGATATCGTCTGGCACAGCGTGCGTGATTACATCACCGACGTTGAAGGTAAGGATATGCAGGGACTCAACATTGTTGAGTTTGCGGGCGATGATGCCGACCTCATTGAAGGTCAGGTCAGTGCGCTATGTGAGCGTCTTGACGGGCTGATGAGCGACAAAGAAGGTGGCGTTATTGGCTACCAGATTTGCGCGGATCTGCCTGGGATTGAGCGCATCTATAATATGCGTAAGAAAGCCGTCGGCCTGCTGGGGAATGCGAAAGGGCAGGCTAAGCCGTTGCCGTTTGCAGAAGATACCTGCGTGCCGCCGCAGCATCTGGCCGATTATATCGTTGAATTCCGCGCGTTGCTCGACAGCCATAACCTGAGTTACGGCATGTTTGGGCACGTGGACGCCGGTGTTTTGCACGTTCGCCCTGCGCTGGACATGTGTGACCCACAACAGGAAATGCTGCTGAAGCAGATATCGGATGAAGTCGTTGCCCTCACGGCCAAATACGGTGGTTTGCTGTGGGGAGAACACGGTAAAGGTTTCCGCGCCGAATACAGCCCGGCTTTCTTCGGAGAAGCGCTGTTCCATGAATTACGCCGGATCAAAACGGTTTTTGACCCGGATAACCGTCTTAATCCGGGCAAAATTTGCGCGCCGCTGGAATGCGATGAGCCAATGATGAAGGTCGATGCGCCGAAACGCGGCACCCTTGATCGCCGGATCCCGCTGGAAGTGCGCCAGTCATTCCGCGGCGCTCTGGAGTGTAACGGCAACGGTCTGTGCTTTAACTTTGATGCGAAAAGCCCGATGTGTCCGTCGATGAAAATTACCGGCAGCCGTATCCATTCGCCGAAAGGGCGTGCCGGTCTGGTGCGGGAATGGTTGCGCTTACTGTCAGAACAAGGTGTCGATCCGCTGGCGCTGGAAAATGCACTGCCGGAAAAAGGCCTGAGTTTCCGCAGCCTGATCGACCGTACCCGTAATACCTGGCATGCCAGCAAAGGCGAATATGATTTCTCCCATGAAGTAAAAGAAGCGATGTCGGGTTGTCTGGCCTGTAAGGCGTGTTCGACACAGTGCCCGATCAAAATTGATGTTCCCGGTTTCCGCTCGCGCTTCCTCCAGCTTTATCACACCCGTTATCTGCGCCCGGCGCGTGACCATTTCGTGGCAAGTGTCGAAAGCTATGCACCAATAATGGCGAAAGCGCCAAAGCTGTTTAACTTCTTCCTCAGGCAGCCCTGGGTACGGGAAATGAGCCGCAAAAGTATTGGCATGGTGGATTTGCCTTTGCTGTCTTCCCCGACGTTACGCGAGCAGTTGCTGGGGCACCGCGCCAGTAAAATGACGCTTGAACAGCTGGAAAAAATCCCTCCGGCACAGCGCGGCGAATACGTTCTGGTGGTGCAAGATCCTTTCACCAGTTTCTATGATGCGCAGGTCGTGGCTGATTTTGTACGGTTAATTGAAAAACTGGGTCTCAAACCGGTGCTATTGCCTTTCTCTCCAAACGGAAAAGCGCAGCACATCAAAGGATTCCTGACGCGTTTCGCGAAAACGGCACGCAAGACGTCGGTATTTCTCAACCGTGTGGCGCAGTTAGGTATGCCGCTTGTCGGTGTCGATCCGGCGCTGGTGCTGTGTTATCGCGATGAGTACAAAGAAATCCTTGGCGAATCACGTGGCTCGTTCCAGGTTCAGCTTGTACATGAATGGCTGGATAACTGGTTGGGCGAACGACCGGCACAGCAGCAAAGCGGAGAGTCCTGGTATCTGTTCGGCCATTGCACTGAAAGCACGGCATTACCTAACAGCAGCAAACAGTGGGGGGATATCTTTGCCCGCTATGGCGCGAAGCTGGAAAATGTCAGTGTGGGATGTTGCGGTATGGCGGGAACCTACGGACATGAAAGTAAAAACCTTGAAAATTCGCTGGGGATTTACGAGCTGTCCTGGCATACCTCTTTACAGCGGTTGCCGCGCCAGCGCTGCCTGGCGACTGGTTACTCCTGCCGCAGCCAGGTAAAACGCATTGAAGGCAACGGGGTTCGCCATCCGTTGCAGGCATTACTGGATATCATCCCTTAACCAATAAGGAGGCTCGATGTCATTCTGGAAAAGGAACGCAAACCTTGAAGCACTGAACCAGCGCAGTCAGGGATGTATGGTTGGACATGTGGGGATTGTTTTCACCAGGCTGGGCGAAGATTTTCTTGAAGCGACGATGCCAGTAGATGAGCGAACGACTCAGCCGTTTGGCCTCTTACACGGAGGCGCCTCGGTGGTTCTGGCGGAAACTATGGGATCGATGGCCGGTTATCTGTGCACTGAAGGTCATCAGACGGTCGTTGGGGTTGAAATAAATGCCAGTCACATGAAGTCCGCGAGGGAAGGGGTTGTGCGCGGGGTTTGCCGTGCTCTGCGAACCGGGAAACGGAGCCAGGTCTGGCAGATTGAGATTTTCGATGAGCAGGGTGGTCTGTGTTGTGTTTCCAGACTGACCACAATGGTCATTGATCATTAAATTCAGGCCATCAGATTAGCGCGTTTTTTCAACGTAATATCCCTAAGCTGAATGCAAAAGGCGGAGTCACAGTTAATGTGTCCGCCTTTTTATTTGCCTGAGATCTTTCTCTGGCACGTTGAAAACTGACTAAAGTTGGAAGGGAACGCGCTTGGCAAAATCAGTTTGAAATGCCGTTGCTTTTTCCCAGATGCCCATCATGGCATAATACTGACAAATGAGTTTTAGCGTGTGTCTGGCAAAGTGATAGCTCTGTACACGGAAAAGTTCACAACGCACAACGCTGTTGATTTCAAGGATCAGCCGGTTGTGAAGCTTGCACAAAGCATGCAGATAACTGTGGTCGTCCCCGTTTTGCAGGCAAAGATTGGCCATATCAAGGCAAATGCTGTTAAAGCGTTTGAGCTGGCAAAGATGCGCGTCCGGGCGTCGTAAGGCGGCATCCGCCATATAGAAATCCACGGTGGCATCGCGGACACTCGATTTGTAGTCGTCTATCTTGCCCTGCAACCACGCATTTACCGATTGAGCCATTCTCAGTATTCCGGGTTATCTGAATGATAATCATTATCAAAGAATAAGTATCATATTGGCAAAAAATCGCCGGATCAACGTTTTCATCCGGTTTTTTGATTTTGTTGCGCCAGAGCAGGTAAGCAAAAAGAGCTTTAATTATTTTGATTGTGGCGAATTCATAAATAGGCATTTCCGATGAATGTTTTATAATAGACACAATGAAAGCTATTAAGCCACACAAAATATAAGGTTAATTTTAATTTTTAACAAAAAATTGACAACTTATTCAATCAGTTGATGGTTGCGGTGTTCAAGACCCGCCAGCAGCCAGATGTAAACCCGATGCACATTGAGCGACTTTCCTCATGCGCAATCGCTATACCCTCTTAAAACAAGAGGTTGAAGTGATAAATCTTATCACTAAAATAGAGACAATAGGTCTTCTCTATGACCGTAAAAATATGAGGTAAGACAGATGCAAACTGAAACTGTCGGCTCTTTCTCTTTAGACGACAACGTATGGCAAGGTGTGATCCTGACTGATTCTGCAGCCAAACAGGTGAAGAACCTGATGGAACAGGATCCAGAAGTCAAAGGTCTCCAGCTTTCGGTAAAACAATCGGGCTGCGCCGGCTTTGGCTACGTTCTGGATTTAACCAAACAACCGGCCAGCGATGACCTGGTGTTTGAACATGACGGCGCTTTGCTGTTTGTTCCGCTGAAGGCGATGCCTTTCATTGACGGAACCGAGGTAGATTTTGTCCGCGAAGGGCTGAATCAGATATTTAAATTCAATAATCCAAAAGCTCAGCATGCCTGCGGGTGTGGTGAAAGTTTCGGCCTGTAAGTCAGCCGGGCAAACAGTCTTTAAGATTATTGTAAACAAAGCGATGTAACCAACATGTCACGAAGCAACGTAGAAATTCCAGATGATGTGCAGTCTTGGGTCGGCGAGGAGACGAACTATAAGGAAGGGTTCTTCACCCAGCTGGCAACCGATGAATTAGCATCAGGCATCAACGAAGATGTCGTGCGTGCCATTTCCGCAAAGCGCAATGAGCCGGAGTGGATGCTGGAGTTCCGTCTGCAGGCTTATCATGCCTGGTTGAAAATGGAAGAACCTCACTGGTTGAAAGCGTATTACACGCCTCTCGACTATCAGGATTACAGCTATTACTCCGCACCTTCATGCGGCAGCTGTGATGATACCTGTGGTTCTCAGCCTGGTGCCACGCAGCAACCTCCTGAAAATTCTCACAGCATTCCTGCGCTTGACGGTAAAAATTACCTGACCAGCGAAGTGGAGAAAGCGTTTGAACAGCTGGGTGTTCCTGTGCGTGAAGGGAAAGAAGTGGCGGTTGATGCCATTTTCGACTCCGTTTCCGTTTCTACCACGTACCGTGAAAAGCTGGCTGAATCAGGCGTTATCTTCTGCTCATTCGGCGAAGCCATTCACGAATACCCGGACCTGGTGCGTAAATACCTCGGTACCGTTGTGCCTGCGCAGGATAACTTCTTTGCAGCGCTGAATGCGGCGGTCGCGTCCGACGGTACTTTCGTGTATGTCCCTAAAGGCGTCCGTTGCCCGATGGAACTGTCTACGTATTTCCGGATTAACGCAGCGAAAACCGGTCAGTTCGAACGTACAATCCTGATTGCAGACGAAGGCAGTTACGTCAGCTATATCGAAGGCTGTTCCGCACCGGTTCGTGATACCTATCAGCTTCACGCGGCCGTGGTTGAAGTCATTCTGCATAAAGATGCGGAAGTGAAATATTCCACCGTGCAGAACTGGTTCTCCGGCAGTAAAGACAGCAGCGGCGGGATCCTGAACTTCGTGACCAAACGTGCATTGTGCGAAGGCGCGGGCTCGAAAATGTCCTGGACGCAGTCTGAAACCGGCTCAGCGATTACCTGGAAATACCCGAGCGTTATCCTGAAAGGCGATAACTCAATCGGTGAATTCTTCTCAGTTGCACTGACCAGCGGGAAACAGCAGGCAGATACCGGCACCAAGATGATCCACATTGGTAAAAACACCAAATCGACCATCATCTCCAAAGGTATTTCCGCAGGCCACAGCCAGAACAGCTATCGCGGGCTGGTGAAGATCCTGCCAAGTGCTGAAAATGCCCGTAACTTTACCCAGTGTGACTCCATGCTGATTGGTGCGGACAGCGCAGCGCATACTTTCCCGTATGTCGAAGTGCGTAACAACACAGCTCAACTGGAGCATGAAGCCACGACCTCAAAAATCGGCGATGACCAGCTGTTCTACTGTCTGCAACGTGGTATCAGCGAAGATGACGCAATTTCCATGATTGTTAACGGTTTCTGTAAAGATGTCTTTTCCGAGCTGCCGCTGGAGTTTGCTGTCGAAGCGCAGAAACTGCTGGCGATCAGCCTTGAACACAGCGTCGGTTAATTTTCCGAACGCTTTTCCTCCCGCCGCCGCGTGGTGTGACGCCGGCGCCGGGCAGGTTTGAGTTCAGCACAGTCAAAGCATAAACAGAATTATGAGCGCGCAGGCGCAAACTCAAGGATACGTATGTTAAGCATTAAGAATTTGAAGGTCCGTGTCGAAGAAAAGGAAATTCTGAAAGGACTTGATCTCGAGATCAAGCCGGGTGAAGTACACGCCATCATGGGTCCGAACGGCTCAGGTAAAAGTACACTCTCCGCGACACTGGCTGGCCGTGAAGATTACGAAGTGACTGAAGGCTCCGTAATGTTCAACGGTAAAGATTTGCTGGAGCTTGCCCCGGAAGATCGTGCCGGAGAAGGCGTGTTTATGGCCTTTCAGTATCCGGTAGAAATTCCTGGCGTGACCAATCATTTCTTCCTGCAAACTGCCGTAAACGCTGTACGTAAGTACCGCGAACAGGCTCCGATGGATCGCTTTGATTTCGCCGATTTTATCGAAGAAAAGATTGCCATGCTGAAAATGCCTGCGGATTTGCTGACCCGTTCAGTCAACGTAGGTTTCTCTGGCGGTGAGAAAAAGCGTAACGACATTCTGCAAATGGCGGCCCTTGAGCCAAGCTTGTGCATTCTGGATGAAACCGACTCCGGTCTGGACATCGATGCGCTGAAAATCGTCTCTAACGGTGTTAATGCACTGCGTGACGGCAAACGCTCATTTGTAATTGTGACCCACTATCAGCGTATCCTCGACTATATCAAGCCTGACTACGTGCATGTTCTGTATCAGGGCCGCATTGTTAAATCCGGCGATTTCACCTTGGTTAAACAGTTAGAGGAGCAGGGCTATGGCTGGCTTACCGACGAAGAGTAATGCGCCTGCGGCGGGCAGTTCCCACGCCATGCAGCAGCTTTACCGTCTTTTTGAAAGCCGTGGTGGTGAACAATCTGCTCACGCGCACGCACACTGGCAACAAGTGCTTCGCCTTGGTTTTCCACACGCAAAACTGGAAGACTGGAAATACACGCCAGTTTCTTCACTGCTGGGCAATCAGTTCTTCGCCCCGCAGCAGCAGGCGCTGACAGTTGAGAATGTTAAATCACTGGCTTTGCCGCTTGATTGCTATCGTCTGGTTTTCGTAGATGGCCGTTTTGATGCGAGCCTGAGTGATGAAAACACCGGCGCATTTGAAATTGAAAAACTGAACGCGGCTGCGCAGCAAACGCTGCCTGACCCGATTCAGTCTGAAGTCTTTTTGCACCTGACGGAAAGTCTGGCGCAGGATTCTTTTGCTGTGCGTTTGGCTGCCGGTAAACAGGCTGATAAGCCGTTGTATTTACTGCATCTGAGCAGCGGTCGTGACCAGTCACGCGAAATGAACACGGTTCACCACCGTTATCATGTCGAGATTGAAAACGGTGCCAGCGCAGAAGTCATTGAACATTACCTAAGCCTTAACGATCACGGTCATTTCACCGGTGCACGTATGACGGTAAAAGTGGGCGATAATGCCGGTTTCACGCATTATAAACTGGCCTTCGAAAGCCAGGCCAGCTTCCACTTTTCGCACAACGATCTGGTAATCGGGCGTGATTCCCGTGTTTCCAGCCACAGTTTCCTGCTCGGTGCGGGCCTGACCCGTAATAACACCAGTGCGCAACTGAACGGTGAAAACAGCGATCTGAACATCAACAGTCTGGTATTGCCTGTTGATTCTGAAATTGCTGATACCCGTACTTACCTGGAACACAACAAAGGTTATTGCAATAGTAATCAGTTGCATAAAGTGATCGTGAACGATCGTGCAAAAGCGATTTTCAACGGCATGATCAAGGTGGCGCAGCACGCTCTGAAAACCGACGGCAAAATGACCAACAACAACCTGTTGCTGGGCAAGCACACTGAAGTTGATACCAAACCTCAGCTTGAAATATATGCCGATGACGTGAAATGTAGCCATGGTGCCACTGTGGGTCGTATCGACGACGAACAGCTTTTCTATCTGCGTACCCGTGGGATCAGCGGCCAGGATGCTCAGCAAATGATCATCTTTGCGTTTGCTGCTGAACTGACGGAAGCCATTGAGAATGAAACCCTGCGTGAAGTCGTGATTGCCCGAATTGCGGGCCGACTCAATCGAGGTGCGTAATGAGTTTTCCACTGGAAAGAGTACGTAGCGATTTCCCTGTGCTGAGCCGTGAAGTTAACGGCCAGCCGCTGGCTTATCTGGATAGTGCGGCCAGTGCACAGAAACCGCGTCAGGTTATTGACCGTGAGATGTCTTTCTTCGAACAGGGTTATGCTGCGGTTCACCGCGGCATTCATACGATGAGTGCGGAAGCGACTGAGCAGATGGAAAACGTCCGCACGCAGGCCGCAAAATTCATGAATGCTGCGTCGGCAGAAGAAATTGTCTTCGTAAAAGGTTCGACGGAAGCCATTAATCTGGTCGCAAATACTTGGGGACGCGAGTTTTTGCAGCCCGGCGACCACATTATTCTGACCGAAATGGAGCACCACGCTAACATCGTTCCCTGGCAGATGCTGGCGAAAGAGCGCGACCTGCATATCGACGTCTGGCACCTGACAGCGGAAGGCGAACTGGATTTATCACAGTTTGAAAAGCTGATTACGCCACGCACTAAACTGCTGACGCTGGCACATGTTTCCAATGTGCTGGGCACCGTTAACCCGATTGAGAAAATCATTCCTCAGGCGAAAGCTGCCGGTCTGACCGTTCTGGTCGATGGCGCACAGGCAGTCATGCACCATGCGGTGGACGTTCAGGCGCTGGGCTGTGATTTCTATGTCTGGTCCGGGCACAAGCTTTACGGGCCAACGGGCATTGGCATTCTTTATGGTCGTAAGGAATTGCTCGATCAGATGCCTCCATGGGAAGGTGGCGGCTCAATGATTAAACACGTCAGTCTGACCGAAGGAACCACCTTTGCAGCGGCACCGTGGCGCTTTGAAGCGGGCACGCCAAACACCGGCGGTATCATGGGGTTGGGCGCGGCGATGGACTATGTCACCGACCTGGGGCTGGAGAATATCCACGCTTATGAGCAGGAGCTGATGAACTATGCGCTTGAAGCGATGGCGCAGGTGCCTGACATCCAGATCTACGGCCCGGCAACGCGTGCTGGCGTGATTGCGTTTAATCTCGGTAAACACCATGCCTACGACGTGGGCAGTTTCCTCGACCAATACGGTATTGCAATCCGCACCGGTCATCACTGCGCGATGCCATTAATGTCCTTCTACGGTGTTCCGGCTATGTGCCGCGCCTCACTGGCGATGTACAATACCCGTGAAGAAGTCGACCGGTTGGTCGCAGGATTGCAACGTATTCACCGGCTGTTGGGTTAATCCTGACTGCCCTGAGCAGGACGTCGTTATGGCTTTGCCAGATAAAAATAAGTTAGTCAGAAATTTTGCCCGATGCCCGAATTGGGAAGAAAAGTATCTGTATGTGATTGAACTGGGCGGCCAGCTGGCTGCTTTGCCTGAAGAACATCGTCAGGACAAAAATCTGATTGCGGGCTGCCAGAGCCAGGTTTGGATCGTGATGCGCATGGATGAAACGGGCGCGCTGACCTTTGAAGGTGACAGTGATGCCGCTATCGTGAAAGGTCTGGTGGCTATCGTATTCAGCCTTTATCAGGGCTTAACACCGCGTGATGTTGTGGAACTGGATGTGCGTCCGTTCTTCTCTGAGCTTGAGCTCAGCCAGCATCTGACGCCTTCCCGCTCTCAGGGGCTGGAAGCCATGATTCGTTCTATCCGTGCAAAAGCGGCTGAGCTGGCCTAAGCTGGTTCCTGCGCGACACCTTTGCTCATTAGGAATTGTCTGCTAATGAGCAAAGTCATTTCTTCACTTCTCCCTGTGTGAACTCATTTACTCCTGATTTTTCAACCCACTATCTTCTGTGTATTTCCCTGCATCTGCGTAAGGTAACTTTCTGATTTTCTGTGGTTTGATTGCCACCCGATTCTGCGCTGCTAGTATTATCAGACGAGATAATTGTCTTGCTTCAGATGGTCTGAATGCGAGCCGAAAAAGGACTGAGTATGAGACGCGCATTACCCCTTCTGGCAATGTTGGTTGGCACATTTCTGACAACACATTCCATGACCGCAGGTGCAGCAGAATATCCCTTGCCGCCGGACAACAGCCGCCTGATTGGCGAAAACACGACGTATGTCGTGCCCAATGACGGTAAACCTTTAGAAGACGTGGCGGCTAAATACCAAATCGGGCTGATTGCGATGCTGGAAGCGAACCCGGGTACCGACCCGTATTTGCCGAAAGCGGGAACTGTGCTGACCATTCCTTCGCAAATGCTCCTGCCGGATACCAAGCGTGAAGGGATCGTCGTGAACCTCGCAGAA
>Ga0153981_1000397_pt1 | contig 11805 bp, 9 predicted proteins | sample TSGA065MetaG_FD_104714 | JGI IMG/M metagenome (GOLD analysis project Ga0153981, IMG submission 104714) | Attine ant fungus gardens microbial communities from Georgia, USA - TSGA065 MetaG | ecosystem: Host-associated > Fungi > Mycelium > Unclassified | place: USA: Georgia, Magnolia Springs State...
TACTAGACTCCCGATGGAGAGGGAACCAGTTACAATATCTTATTAAGTGGAGGGGGCAGCCATTGGAAGAGATGACCTGGGAATATCGTTCAGATGTTCGCGAAGGGGCTAATAAGGCTTGCCGTGACTTTCACCATAGACACCCTGATGCACCACACATGCCCACAATCAGAATTCCGGGGAGCACACACGCCAACATTGCGAGGACGCAAATTCTAGGAGGGGGGTAATGTAACGAACCTTAGCCACGCATCACATGGATATTACAAGGTCCCAACTCCCACCGAAACTATAGGTGACTCGCAAGTCATGTGACTCTAGTTGTATGGTAGCGACATAACTTAGTAGACCCCAGTTTCGAGCTGGTATACGCCTATTCGTCAATTCCCTAGCACAGGGTTGATAATTCCGTAACACAACCTCTCACTGACTCCGTACTCTATGCGCCCGTTGACAATCTCCATCCCCTCAAGGACGCGATTGACTGGGTTACTACCGCCTTTAGCCTGCCAATCGCCAGCTTGAAGACGCTCCACATGCAGGGCACCCTTGGCTTTTATTTCCAAGTCGGTGAGGATCTCTACGGTGTCACAGCACGCCATGTGCTCTTCCTAGCCGAGCTAGGCAATCTTTCCTACACCCACCAAAGATGTACACTTGTTTCCTCTGTCCCTTACAGAAGATGAGCGTAATTTGTGACTACACCTGCGCAGCCGCCCCTAAGAAGAATGTCGTCCTCATGGGCTTTTGATGACCTGCTTGCATCCATATTGGTATGTTAAACAACACCATCTCTGCCTTGGAGAAGCGTGTTGTGTCGTACATGAATCGTGTGCAAGCCGGCAACCAGCAAGCAGCGGTGAATCCGGCGACGACCCAAGCCGACGTGCGCAAGAAGAAGGAAATGATCGAGGAGCCCGAGAAGTTCTTTGTCACGATGAAGAAAGATTGGGCCAAGGTCAACAACCGCGTCATCGGCCATGTTGTCTGGGCACCCCCGATCACCGGCCTTGCTCCCCCTTACAACTACACCCTGGATGTATGTGTAATAAAGCTCGACTTCAAGGGGAATGTTATCGACCTAGGTGCGTGCTGACCCGTCTAACTGAAAGTGCCTAATCTAACTGTTCACATTCCAGGCCCTGAAATCGAGCCGGGCGAGTTCATGAGTCTCATGTGATGACGCGCAATCTTTGTTCAACTATCCTGAGGATCGCCTCTACAAGCCCGTATCCGTTCTTTCCGCTGCGGTGATCAAGGACCCCAACAACCAAGACCTCAAGGGCGACCCTGTGTGGTTCGTCATCAAACGCGGCCACACTATGTTCACATCCATTGGTCGTCTTACTGGATTTGAATCTCGTCAGCGCTGCTATGGCATCTTTGGCACCTTCAAGTCAGCAGTCCAGGCCTACAACAACTCCTGTCTTTTCTCCAGAGGTGGGGACTTATCATTGGCCCCAAGTGTGAGTTCATTGCCCTCCTTATTGGTGGCACGGCTGCTGACATTACCTTTGGCATGCCCATGGAGTGGCTTTGGAATGACGCTGTCCTCTACCCCTCGCGACTAGGTTCGCTTTTTTCTTCTTCAACAACTGCTCGCCACTTTCCCACTCCCCACGCTCTGTCGAAGGATGCAATTCGAGACCGGTTTCGGACTTCTTCAATAGCCGAAACTGTCGTCTATTGATATCATCTTCATGCCATCACGAAAAATTCCTATTAGTCATTGCAGCAATTTTTCTTATGATATAAAAGTGTACTCACCATTTTACTGAAGTTCGACTCACTTCGTTCGGACTTCAGGTGTGTATTTAGATAGTTTCTTTTGTCATTAATATAATTGACTCACTTCGTTCGGACTTCAGGCACTTGCCTATTGGTTGTTGAGATTCAACCCACTGACATTCCTTATTACCCTGCACCTTCTTTGAAATGCTCTTCTGCGGCTCATTCTTGTTTCTTTGTGTTCTGTTATGTCTTGGTTGGGTTATTGATGCAGATAGGCTCATCTGTCTCCGTCTTTTGACACTTGTAATAATTTCATGACAGCCGGCTTACAGTAATTGGATGTCAGTCATCGAGCCAGAACCCCGCCAAAAATTGGAGGTGAAACGTTCAAAAGTTGGTGTCTCATCGACTTGCTCTCATATTTTCGATGCCAAAGTTGACCACATATCTGCACCGCGCTGCCCGTATACACTTGATGATGGCCCGTTCTCTGATTGAAGTTTATTCTGTTCATTTGTTTTTTTGAGACGAGAACTGTTGTAGTTTTTTGTATTCTACATTGTGATAATTTTGAGCTGGTAGATCTAGCACAAACATATGCACACTTTGTCTACACTCTTTACTGACGCTAGTTCTCCATTCCGAGTTCCTGACCATAATTGATAATAAGACGGGTCTCTACACTACCTTTTAAAGTATAGCAATCCCGTAGCTCGGCATCATGTTCAATGCAGGACAGGATTCACCAGTGTGAGTGAACAGTGCGAGTCGTCAATCTATACAAAAGCAGTCTGATTCCGATATACAGAGCGAGAGGATTGGCCGTTTGGCTAGGTAAGAATCAAGTTGCATGCGCTCTCTCTCTCAGCAATCAGCGTTAGCATCTGTCTGTTTTTTTTTTTCGTATATTTCGCTTGAAACATCACATTCCCCATCAAATGAGGTCACAGCTCCGATCTGAGAGCCTTGTTCGACGATGGACTGGTTCTGAGAGAAAGAGATATTAATATTTGTTCATCACCAGTTCCAAACAAGCTGACAATCTTGCTCGCTATTCGATGTGTCCCAATGCATGGCGCTTGGCTTGACCGTACAAGGCAGTATAGCAGACACCTCCTCCAGTGTATATGGAAGGAATGACCACAATGTCTTCTTGATGCTGTTCGTGGCGGTTACATCGCGATCCAACTTCATTCTCAACAGCATACCAGGGCGCTGTTCCGAGGCTTGGTCTGGTAGGTCCTTGCCACTTGGAGGTATGCGATTCGCCGTTAAAGGCCTCCGAACAGGTGCAGGCTCCTTCCGAAGAACATATGAACAGGGGCGCTCCAGCTCCAACGTCTACTCGACCTCGGAGGCCCCCCCCCCCCTTTCCTATTGGCAAACAACCCACTCACAGTTCGCTCAGCCTTGGGAGTTTGACTACTTATGGGATCCAAGAGGCGATGATTAAAGGAGCCTCGAGTTCAGACAGTGTGTGTGCAATAGCTGTTGATTACCGTGGGCAGCGACACAAGAGGGGAGGAGTATTAGGAAACTGGTCGGGCTGAGACATGAGGTTGCGCTCTCTCGGAAACAGATGGATACAAATGGGTTTCTTCACTCGTTTCTTGGGAAGAACGGGTGAGGGTCTCTTCCCCTGTCTCAAAGCCCTGCTCACTTTGCTCTAGGGGTATGGATATGCATGTGTCGTCATCCTTGGTCCTTGTGTTGTTACCAGAGGACTTCTTCCATTACGTTGCTTCAGCTTCAATGGACTGCCAGAGGTGACCATCTACCCCTCTTGGTCAGGTCCAGTCCAGTCCAGTATACAAATCCTGTTATGCAGCGACGCTGATGCTGATAACCCGCAGCAGATCTACCAATGGGTTCGTTTTTGACTCCGTGTCCTGGAGGTAGATTGCATCGTGTCAACCTATACCCATGCCAAGCACATGCATCTTATTCTGTCATTCCAAGATCGAATGGTGGCTTTGACGTTTGCAGCAGGGTGGATAGAGACAGTAATATACAAATAATAATGAAGAGGGATTAATCAAAATTGTGGCTGTGCACGGCATGGTTGTCCCACAATCTAAACGAAAACCACTGTCAAACCAAGTGAAGCATCGGACCATCACACATGCTTTTTGTATGTTAGTCTGAGCTTTTTGCATCCGGTATTCTTCTTCCATGACAGATACACTGCTCCGTGTTTTCAAAGCTCGTCACAGCCAACTTGGGAGACTAGACAGGTGAAGAGGGAGTATGCTCGGGCCCAAGTGCCGCGGAAGCCCGGTGCGGGGAGGTGTATGAGTGCTGGATCAACCTATTGTTTGAATCAGCGGTTGCAACTTAGGCATCTCGTGTGAGACTGAGGGGATTTGCATAGCTTTCACGGACTCAATCATGCTGTTACAGAAGAATCAAAACTCGACTCACTCATGCCAATATACGCTCTTGCTAGCAACGATGCAACTTCTGGCTCGCGAGCAGGCTGATGCCTCCCACCGTCTTCAAAATATTCTTAGGTGGTTCGAGACCACTTGCATCTCGGAATTAACCACGGTCATCAGAGTAGAGTGTCGCTCGAAGGAGTGCTACGATATGTATATCTGGCGCTGCTGTGCACCTATCCAAGAAACCTCATAACATATGCACGCACACTCTCTCGATATCTTGACGTCAACACGTGCATCGACTTGATTAAAGCGGCTGTACGACAAATTAGTGATACTCGTTGACAGCGTCGATGTTGGAGAGTTCTCGGCGATGGTAGCTAGTCCCCAATGAGTAGAATATCAAGAGATGAGTTGATATCTTGCCTTTAACAAAGGCTGTTTTGATGCTCGGAAGCCTGCGCTTCCTTGATTAAATGATGGTGTTCTCGAGTTTCATAATCTCAGCTAGATGCTCTGAAGTCTGAGACTGAGGACATGTTTCGGTACCAGCGCGGATCTAAAGGAACGATAGCAGCCTGGTCGAGGACAAACAGAGAGAGACGAACCGATTATTCAACGGTGGTGTGGTCGGTCCTGCCTGCGTTGAGCGCGTTAACAATGCCAGAGGCATCAATGATCTCCTGAATAAGAAAGCAGAATCACGTGCTATGTCTCGCAACACTGAGGCACCTCAATCAAGTCTTTGCGCGGTCCACACTTCCTGGATGGTCCAAAAAACGCGCAAGCTGCAATTCCCACATTAGAGTAATAGCAAAGCGAGGCGAAAATTCCCTTTATCCATTCTCCCTGTTGTTGTTGAGTGTTCGGAAAATATGAATGCCTTACTTATAGCTCTAGAAGTGTTAGAACTTGCGAATGTAGCGGTGTGGATAACAGGTTTTACAGAACAAGGAAATCGGAATATACCGCGTGAGGCCAGTCCAGGTCCAGGGTGTGATTCTGCCACGGTTTTCTGGAGTCAATGGTTTATCCGAAGCCATTTTGACCCGAAACAACGTTCAACGTTGATTGAAGTACACTGCCTCTTCTCCCTCCCTTAACCATGTGTCTTTCGCTACCTTTTGCCATTCGGTTCCCTTTCTATCATTCTCATGCAAGCAATCAACTATTTCTACATTCTCCGCTAGATGTGGTAGATCTGGACAACGATGCTGTAGATATAGCCAAACGTTTGGGCCGCCTTTCTCATTTTCTCCAAGGTGCAAAGAGGCTGTTGACTTGCTGCTCCTTGACACCAGATGAATTCTGCCGGTATTCGAGGAAGGTCGGTCACTCTTTTTGTCCTGTTGTTGTGTCGCCACAATGAAATATGTGGTCGTCAACAGATTGTCTGTCTTATCGAGGTAAACTAGTTATTTCTCCTCCCAGGATGACTGACTCTATCTTTTTGATTACTTTCTTTCTTTGATTGATCATACCTGGAAGATCGCTTGTAAGACATTGACGAGAGCTGGAATCCCTCCGTATTCTTCATTCCGCCCAGCTTCTCCATTCAATCTACACAAGTCAACTTATCTGGATCTCTTGAAAATGCTCTACGATCGTCGACACCACGTCGATGTCGCACTACAAGGTAGTTTACTCACCTCTGTGATCCCCCCCACCGATCAAATATGGGACTGATTTATTGCCTTTTTACAGACCGCTGGGTGAGGCTGTTCCAGCCCCTTGCTTTCATTGACCCAACAAAGGGCATGGGAGCATCAGGTAATTTAGCTACAGAGGGGTCCAACGTGGCAATTCCGGAAGGTCAACACAAAAGATTTGTTACTGCCTCAGTGCAGCGGCCTTTGAAATGCCTACGACCCCAGCTTTCAACAAGAACAACATCTAAACGTGATATGCTGCTCATGCTACGTAAGTTTCAATCACCTATGTTTCGTCTCGAAACGCAAATCTCAATACTTAAAAAAAAACAGCCCCTGACAAATTTTCGGAACCTAATAAGATATATGAATTCGGCGCGGGAAACTAGTTTCCAGCAGGTGTGGGATCCTGAAATTGTGTTGCTGGCTTTGATGAATATAGAGGAGGAGGAGGAGGATCGAGAGGATGATATTCTGATGGACCTGGAGCCTCCTAGGCAGTTTAGGCCACGGCCACTATCCAACCGATTTGGAATCTATTGCACGAGAGACATCACGATGCATCAGAAAAATGAGAGGGCAAGTCACTTGGATACAAAAAAATAAAATTTTCATTTTTGTTCTAATTACAATAGGACACCTGTCGTGTCAATTGCTTGGCATGAATTTACCTGCTCCTCGCGACCTGAAGGTAAATAATCTTAGGTAGCAAGATAGCCCAACATCGACTTTGTTGCAGTATCTCGCAGAGTTCTGACCTCATTGCCGCTGTCTCCAGATTCCAAAAAGGTAATCGAGAATATGTTGTGGGAAAGATATCATTCCTTTGCCAATACTGTATTCTCGGTCTAGCATGACGTCGTTGCAAATCTTAGACAATACATTTACTCACGTGACTGGAGCTGCTCGATTACCTCAAAAGGCAACCGAGCAAAATCGATCGTATCGCTTATTGTCATCATTATGTCGGGCGACGAGACAATCCACAAACGAGACAAAGACGATGGGTTTGAGGAGGATGGTGATGACGAGTTAGAGCAATCCCGCACGTTGATCCTCTATATCCAGAAGTCATTTCGAAAGCATCTCCGAAGTTTGCTCGATTTTTGCGACACAAACACTGGGCTTATTTGTATCAATAAAGTTGGTAAGAGATTATCTTAGTTTAGAGGTTGTTTCACGCTGATTAGGAACAATCGGACATGGTAAACGAACAGTAGTATCTGGCACCTCCCTTTCTCACATCAGTGTCATTGTAGCTTGCACCATCCAGAAAGCGCGAACCCCGCAAGGACTCCATCGATGCCCGCTTCCATCAAATCGAGGTGCTTGTCGGCATCATGCTAGCGTCGCATGACCCCCGCGTTCAGTCACTGTTGCGAGGCATAGCGCGCGGGATCATTAATGCTTCTCCGTACGGTGTCAAAGGTCGCAGGCAGAATTTCGTGGCCCCATCACGCGTCCTCTACACACCACCCCTTCAATGAATGCCATTGTTAACGCGCTCAATGCAGGCAGGACGGACCATACCACCGTTGAATAACCGGTTCGTCTCACTATCTCTCTCTTTTTCCTACTAGTCCTTCACACCCTTATAACAGTCATCTCTCCCCTTTCGCTGCCTGTTATGGTACTCCTACTCAAGACCTTACTTTTCATGCATTCCCCTCTCCCTCCGCCCCAGACTCCTCTCCGCTGCCGGCGAAGTTTATTTGGACTCGGCCGAGTTTCTCCTTCAATCTGCTTTTGCCTCTTCATGTCCATCCACCTACTGAGCCCTCCTTCGTATGGGTTATTGCGAGATCGGCATTGGTGTTATGACACTTGCATGGTCATTTATTGGCTTTAGCGCCTCGAAACTCGAAGAGTGACGTCGGATTTGGTTTGGCTATGTTGTCATGGAGGAGGTCGAGTCTGCGCGTATGTACAACAAAGCTGATAGCGACATCCTATCACAATGTGTATCCGCTTGATAGAGCTTCGGTGTTTCTGTGTCTCTATGCGTTCACAGCCAGTATTATCAGTTGTACGTCTTTTTTTAACTCTTTAGCTAGTCAGTCTTTGTCAATCATCGTTTAGTTTTAGCTCATCCACTAGCATGTATCCGTCTCGGCCAATGTCTCGAAGCATTGACTGTGATATGGTTCATCTAGCCTAGTGCCGACAGAGCACTTAAGGGAGCCAAAACAAACTCCACCACTGCTTGTGGATACTCTATCAAGGGTGTTTATCAGTTTCAACGGCCATCATTACGACGACAAACGACGAAAACTATCCGATTATTGTTATCAGAATGTTGCCCAAACATATGCACTCCAGCCACCTAGATATATGTAGGGTGATAGTAGCAGCTGTGGTGGTTCATTGTCCGTATATTGCAAAATTATCTCCCCTTGCTCTTCACTTCTACTGGTACAGCATCTAAATCAGGTTCTGGATCCAGAACAATCTCTTCTGTCAGCTCGGCTGGTTCACTGCCAGGCGATGTATCGTGTCTGCTGCGGGATACGCATTTCGCACCAATTTCACCCCAACCAGATGCACAAATGTTTCTTCAAACCGAGGACTATGTTTCTAATGATTTGAGCATCCAGAATTCGAAGATGGCCTAGGCCTGGATCGTTGAACGATACTGTGGGTTTCCCCGTGGAAACCAAGAGAGGTCACGACGAGCGAGACGGGGAAATTTTATCTGGGGTTGCGCGTTGAATTCTAGGATCGACTATATCCCATGGCATAGTGGTACAGTGGATAGGTCGTCTGGAGAGACAGTGATTACCGTTGAAGAGCAATCAAAGTCTAGTGGTCAGGTTTCTGGAGTGCTTCCGTACGCATTTTGCCTTTACACAAAAACAGGAGAGTACACGACTGCTGGCGAGTGAGTGTCAGGTCAGGTGGAGGTGTGAGGATTCCGACTCGATCTCAAACCATGCTTTCCTTGCTCCTATGTTTGAAGATAAGAATGAGATCGCATTCCATAGATCATCTTGAAGCACCTATCCAAGTACGCTGTTAAATAAGCGGCACTTAAATCTTCTTTCGAACAAATTTTGGGTAAGTCAATTGATTAAATAGTTCTGTATTCAATGATTAATGTCGGTAGAATGTCAGAACTGACCATAGTATAGAAGTTCGATCCCCTACCAGTGATGCTTGTTGCCCCTGGTGTGCTCGAGAGCAGGTCCTATCTCTTTCACAGCAGAGGACAACCAAAGAAAAGGGACATGATCCTGAGCTACAATCCCTGGATGGAATTGCGAGTATCCTGGCAAGATTATTAAGTTGATCCTCAATGCAGCCTAGGATGCTTCGTAGATAAATGTTTTGGATGTTGGGGACGGCTCAGGACACCATCCCGCCTGCCGCAAAACTGATGCTCGCATTGTATGAATGGTACGCTCCAAATTTGATGGGCCTAGACGATAATATGTCTGGGACCTTCCCTCTTGTTAGCACCGATTTTCTGCTTACAAATGATCTATCAGCGCGATCTAGATTGTTGAAGTGAACCGACGAGTCAATGACGCATTCATTCTCCACTACGTCATTATTCCATGACCGTATAGATAGTATATTTTAATATTCTGTTCCTCAGCCGTCTACCATATTGGGTGACGTCTGAGTCTATATTTTATTCTAGTTTAGATCAGTCATGGTACAATGTGCTCTGGTCACACACGACTGCTTGAGGTCAATAACACAGCAATAACTATAGTCATTACAACTCCGAAGATGTGTGACACGGTGCTTGTAAGCTCGTGACCCATCATTATTATTAATATTTTTTGGTTCAAGTTCAAGGAGCGCCTGCCCGTGACCCATTATTATACACGTTCTTCCCCAATCATCCCTTTAGCTGATTATTTTAAGTTTTATCCTTTGGAATGCAGCCTGGTTTGGACCAGGAAGTTGACCATTGCTGCCAGACAGCTTTTGCAGAGGTTCGTCCATGTCCTTGTGGCTCAGGAAACTTGACGTCTTCCCCTATTCACATCCAGTCTCCAATGAGCCGTACTCATAAATCCAACTTTTCGGCTTCCACCTTGCATGGTGCCCAATCCGCAGTCATCCTGGGGTCTCATCATCCTGAACCGAAATCACTTCGCAGCTCAGGAGGAAGTCGTTCTCATTCCAGAAGTAGTAGCAGTGCTGCTGTTGCTCCTTGGGCTGCGTTAGATGTTGCAAAACTCTCGGAAGAAGTACGAAATCTGCGAATATCGGCAATCCCTCTCAAAAGGCCCACGTTCAGAAACCTTACGAAGACAAGGAATCTCTCATTTGAAGGACAGCGGACGCCCAGTTTGATGTCTCAACCACGGTGCCGTGACACATGTGTTCTGAAATCTGTTCGATTTAAAAATGCTGATCCTTGTGATACCCCAACAACTGATTCCTCCCCATACGGTTTACATAATTTGAACGGTTCTTTGCCGGAAATGCCCTGCTCAGGTTTTTTTTTACTCTCCGCCATCGACACAATCGTATCCGGATGTTCGCGATCTGCAATTGAATACCCCTCCGAGTTCGCCATCATTAGTTCATAATTTTGAATCTCGTAATTTTCTCTCGACTTCCCAAATATTGCTTCAGGTGGACAAGAAGCGCAAATCTTTAAAAAGGCAGAGTCGTCGAGCTAGTCTTTCTCTTACCAGCGCGTTATCCCTCCCAGACTTCAAACTTTATTAACAGCGGGAAAAACGATTCTCAGCACTCTATTGCTTCTGTTGTTACACCGACAGCCTCTGGATACACATCCCCTGTCTCGTCCTTGTCACCAATAATTTTCCAATCTGCTCCTTCCACTCGGATATCTGTTACAGATCTCATTACATAAAGGACTTCGAAGACTTAACTCCCGAAATGTACTCCGATGCATTGTCTACAAATTCAATCCGTGTCAATTCCAGTCGATTGAGTTCATAGTCGCATTCATCCTCCCGAAATCAATTCTCATCGATGGCAAAGACTTCACGCACTGTAGCACCTGAACCATTTCCAGCTACCCCTGACTAAATTTCGCCTACACAGGCGAAAAAACGGGAAGAGGAAGAGGAGGCTCTTGTTAATGAGTCTGCGGAAGGGGGGTTATGAAGAGACTTGTATCACTCGCTCTGAAGAAGTATGGATGGGTTCCTGGAATTGAGGGTCTATGACTCTTGCCATTGATGCTTTGAGGGAGTTGTGTGTCCCGGTAATTTCAATTGAAGGTTGGATGGTTACGGTTACCTGGCTAATATCCATGATCCGTGAGCAAGGTTGAGTATCAGCAAAAGGAGCATAAGTCACTTGATGAAGATTAGAAAGATAAATGAGATTTGTGAGGAAGATTTACTGAAAAGAATACAGACTACTGTGAGGTGCTTTAACTTGAAGCTTTGCTTTTCATCTCGCATATATTCTATGCTTTCTGCTTGTGTATTTCTGAACAAAGTTACATGGTCACATTAACAATCATTCAATCAATTCAGCAATTAACCAATCAACGGTTACAAAAAGTGCGTAGAACAGTGAGGTATCCAGCAGATCACAATTAGCAGACAGAAGCGAAAAGCCATCAATAGCTGGGCCGAAACAGACACATTGTGAGCGAGGAGATTGTCTCTACTGCCCAAAGGGGTCTTCAATACAGTGTCAGTCGCAGTGGCAGTGGCAGTACCAAAGTCCCTGGTGGAATGCAGTTTACCATACATCGGCCCTAACAGAAAGTCAAACCTGCTGCAAGCGATACTGTCTGCCTTCGCATCGACAATGGCCTTCTCTCCAACCCTCAAACTACGAGGTGCAGCTCCATTGCGTATACTGACTTGTTCGTCTGTCCAGATGACATCTGCGGTATCGGAAGCTCCTGGTACGCCAACACCAGCACGTCTACCAACCAACTTCCAATCGCTGAGACAGTTGATACTCAATTCTGATCAACAGCGCAGACAAGGCCTTGCATTTGTTCCATTGAGTGCCAAGAAGTGATAATGATCCGCAAACATTCCCGCCACGAGCAATGGTTGGATGATTGATGACCTACACGTAAATATTGTGGTCTTAGAGAA
>Ga0153981_1000400_pt1 | contig 11757 bp, 24 predicted proteins | sample TSGA065MetaG_FD_104714 | JGI IMG/M metagenome (GOLD analysis project Ga0153981, IMG submission 104714) | Attine ant fungus gardens microbial communities from Georgia, USA - TSGA065 MetaG | ecosystem: Host-associated > Fungi > Mycelium > Unclassified | place: USA: Georgia, Magnolia Springs State...
CATAATGGCATTAAGAGGCTAAATTTGGGTGTTTTTTTCTTTTACCCCCTTGAAAATATACTCAAGAACTGTGATTAATTACTTAAATAGATATGTCAACTTTCAACAACTTTACCACTACTGCTTCCTTTTCTGATTTCAGTGCTGAGATTTGGGATACACTTGTCAAAGATGGTATAAGCACTGAGCACATGCCCTGGGATGAAACTAAGATACAGATGTTGCAAAATGCACATCAAGGAACTTCTCTCCTTCTCAAGAACTACATTGACCAGGTGCTCAATGGAACAATCAACCATTGGAATGGTGCCTTGACCACTGCATACAACAGGATTGCAACTTTGGAGGCAGAAGTCACCTGTCTTTGGGAAGAGCTGACAAGGCTCCCTGGAGGAAACATTACCTCCAAAACCAAGGTACCAGAGCCACCAACATTTGCAGGCTCTAAAAATAAGATGTATCTGCATGATTAGTTGAGCTAGATTGCTCTCTATTGTTCAGCATCTGGTATTATATCAGATGATCAGAAAATCATATATGCCCTCATCTGTTTATGTGCTCCCACTAGCACATATATGAAATCATATTATGACAAGGTTCAGGCAGGATTGAGTGTTGGTTCTTGGGGCAACTTTGTTCAAGAACTCAAAAATATTTATGGACAATGAGATGACAAGGAGAGAGCAAAGAAGGAATTAACAGTGCTCTGGGTCAACAAGGACCTAGCAAGAAAGAACTTTGTTAAGTATACAGAACGATACAGAACATTGGCAAGAATTGTCAACTATAGTGACAAAGTTCACATTGACAAAATGAAAGAGGTTATTCCTGATGAGCTGCGAAATGTGCTTGTTATCTATGAAATTACAAATCAGTCTCCAAAAACATGGGATGACTACCTCAAATTGTTGATGCAAGTATATAAGGCCTTATATCTGGACAAGGCCCAGGGTGTAATATTTGGTCCAGAGGCAATTGGAGAGAAGAATGGAGGAAAGAAGGACCTAGATGCAATGGAAATAGATGAGATTCAGAGAAAGAAAGGGAAGAGCTTGCAATACTGTCAGATATGTGCTGGAAAAGGCTTTAAGAATAAGTCAAAGATACACAATACAGTAGACTGTTATAACAAGCCCAGTAATAAGGACAAGCATCCTCATAAGACCTCTTCCCAGAAACCATCTCCACTGGGTCCAAGCAAGAATAAAAATCAGTCATTTAGAGCACAGCTGATGAAGATGTTGGAGAAAGATAGTGATAACCCAGATTCCCCTCCCGAGGACATCAAAATTAATAGCATATCAATTGAGGAAATCCCTGATCCTGTTCCCCCAAGTAGAAAGGGAAAGGGGACACCCAAATTAGATTTTCCCTTGGGACTGTAGAGTATAATATCTGTGATCTACAGTCAGAGGAAAGTGTTGTTATGAGAGCCCCAAACAGGAAAAAGGTTTCCCCCACATTTGAACACTTAATCCAAAACCTCAAAGCATACAATGGAGTAAGGATATAAAAAGGGTGGGGACTCAGCAAGTCAAAATCACGTGACAAGGTCAGGTGATCATAGAACATTCTGGAAAGAACATGTGATCATGGGACTTTAGGGTACAGCCACTGTAGTAGTAGTATAAGTAGGGCTGCAATCCAACGAAGAACTCCATTGAGTTCTTCTTGAATATCCACCTAGGGTGATCGCTAAGGACATTCACTGTTCACTGATAACAAGTGTACCCTCTATTAGCTTGCAAAAGTTGGAAGTAGTACTGGAATCTTGTAATAATATAGTGCACAACAAGACTATCTCCTTTAAAATTCCAGTTACACTTTGGGTATATGGAAAGAAAGTACAGACCTGTAAGGCCTTAGACTGTGACGACTTAGGTCTACTCCTAGTCTGAGTTGACAAGGAGAACTCAATGGAGTTCTCATTAATTTTCCTACTTATACAACTACTACATGGTCTGTGCACTTTCTTCCCACAGTTCCCATGTAACTTAGTCATGTGACATCACCTGACTGTGACTCTTGTGACACTTAGTCATGTAATACTTTCTCATGCTCCATCCTTGTATAGTAAGTCCAGAAAGAAAGAGAAAGGAAAAGAAAAGAAAAATAATGACTTAGTCATTTTGCCAAGTCATGACAATCAGTACCATGTGCAAACATTGAGGATCTTGTATCTCCATGGGATCTTATTGCCTTGGGGTCTATTTATAGCCGAAAGAAGCGCATTGAAGAGAGCTTCACGATGGTAATTGAAGCAAATGATTATATTAAGCGGTTCCTGAGATATCAGCAATTTAGTGTCTGGTGACTTGGTGATCACAGACTGATCTGCTGATAACTTGGTGAATACTGATTGCTTTAAGACATTTTTGGTACTGTTTGAAAGGTCTTCTTAAGGGCTTTTGGTGGCCATTTAGATTGTCGAAATTGGTCAAGTATTCCCAGAGTTATAGTCTAAATGAAGTTTGTGACAGGGGTACTCCTGCTAGAAAGAGGATGGATAACAAGAGAGATAGTGGCAATGTACATGGACTGTGGAGGATATGAAAGCAAGGGGGTGCAAACCCACAAAAATCAGAGACAAGGATTTTTCCCTAAGAGACAAGTAAAAAACATGTGGTGCAGCCTATACCAAGAAGTATGGAGCTGGAGAGAAGGAGAAGCAAAGAAAGGAGGGATAACAAGAGTGGAGTGCATAAAGTATGGAAGAAGGGATGTAATTGTAAAGAAGGAGTTAGAATAGGAAAGAAAAAAGATCCTATGCCCAGAATATAAGGTAGGAAGAAAAAGGGAGTAGTGAAACTGGGGAGAAGCAGCATGCCCCACTGAGGGAAAAGTGCAGCAAAGCAGTGCATGGACAGAGGGTCCAAAAGGTACAGCAAGAGAGGGGGGTAAACAAAGAGAAGTAAGGAGGATGTTTAAAATGCTAAGAGAAGTGTGGCTGAATATAGGGGTAGAAAAGGTGGATACACATGAAGGAGTAATGGTAAAAGCACTCTTAGATAGTGGTACAACAGGAATGTTTATGGATCAAAAAACAGTAGCAAAACATGGATTTAGGCTGTAGAAACTGGAGAGACCAATAGTAGTCAGGAATATTGATAGGAAAAACAACAGTGCAGGAGCTATTACCCATCAAGTAAAAGTGAACATGTACTACAAGGGTCATGTAGAAAGGATGAGAATGGATGTGTGCAACCTGGGAAAGACAGATGTAATACTGGGGATGCTGTGGTTACAAGTACATAACCCAGATATAAACTGGGAAACAGGAGAAGTGAAAATGACAAGGTGCCTACCATTGTGCAGAAGGAATACAAAGCTAAAGAAAGAAAGTAAAGTAAAGAAAGGGAGAAGAGTAGTGACTCTAGAAGAGGAAAAGATTGTGAGATGGGCAGTAGACAACAAAGAAGATTGAGAAAGAGAAAAAGAAGTTGAAGCAGACTATAGGAAAATTGAAGAAATGGTGCTACAGAAATTCTTAAAGTGGAGAAAGGTGTTTGGGAAGGTGGAGTTAGAGAGGATGCCAACAAGGAAAATTTGGGATCATGCTATAGATCTCAAGGAGATGTTTAAACCTAAGAAAGGAGAGATCTACCCTTTATTTAGAAATGAAAGAGAAGAAGTTCAGAATTTTGTAGAGGATCAGTTAAGAAAGGGGTACATCAGACCATCAAAATCCCCTCAGAGATCACCAGTCTTCTTTGTAAGCAAAAAAAATAGAGGAAAGAGGATGGTAATGGACTACCATAACCTAAACAACCAAACAGTGAAGAATAACTACCCACTTCCATTAATTACAGACTTGATAGACAACATGGGGAGCAAACAAGTATTTACTAAGATAGATCTTAGGTGGAGGTTTAACAATATGAGAATCAAGGAAGGAGATGAGTGAAAGGGGGTATTCATAACCTATATAGGGTTCTTTGAGCTGACAGTTATGTTCTTTGGAATGACAAATTTGCTAGCCACATTCCAGGTGATGATGAATGAGATCCTGAGGGATATGATTAACAAAGGAAAAGTTGCAGCTTTTGTGGATGATGTACTGGTGGGAACAGAGACAGAAGAATGGCATGATGAGATTGTAGAAGAAGTACTGAAGAGGCTAGAGGAGAATGACTTGTATATTAAGCCAGAAAAGTGTGTGTGGAAGGTGCGGAAAATTGGGTTTCTAGAGGTTGTCATAGGACCCAATAGAACTGAAATGAAGAAAGAAAAGATGGATGGGGTGTTAAGTTGGCCAGAACCAAAGAATGTGAAAGATGTTAGAAAGTTTTTAGACCTTACCAACTACTATAGGAGATTTATCAAGGACTTCGCTTGAGTAGCAAGACCAATGAACATACTGATGAGGAAAGATATGAAGTGGCAGTGGGGAAAAGAGCAGCAACAAGCATTTGACAAGCTAAAAGGGATCTTCACAACCAGGCCAGTGTTAGCAGTCCTAGATTTAGACAAAGAATTTAGGGTAGAAGCAGATGCTTTGAACTATGCTACTGGAGGAGTACTGACAATGAAGTGCTCTGACGAGTTGTGGAGACCAGTTGCTTTCATTTCTAAGTCCTTAAGTGATACAGAAAGGAATTACAAGATACATGACAAAGAGATATTAGTAGTAGTCAAATGTTTAGAAGCATAGAGGCATTTTCTGGAAGAAACAACCATAAAATTTGAAATATGGACAGACCACAAAAATCTTGAATACTTTATGAAAGCACAGAAATTGAATAGAAGGCAAGCAAGATGGGCATTGTACCTATCAAGATTTGATTTTATGCTGAAGCACATTCTGGGAAGCAAGATGGGGAAAGCAGACAGTCTGAGCAGGAGGCCAGACTAGGAGGTAGGAATAGAGAAGGATAATGAGGAGGAGACATTGGTGAAACCAGAATGGCTAGAAGTCAGAAAAACAGAAAAGGTAGAGGTAATAGTAGAAGGAGTAGATTTACTGAAGAAGGTAAAACAGTCAAAAGTGAAAGATAACAAGGTAATCAAAGCAGTAGAAGAAATGAAATGAGCAGGAGTAAAAATGTTAAGAGACAAGGAGTGGAGAAAAGTTAATGGTGTTATGTATAAAGAAGGAAAAGTATATGTACCAAGAGATGAGAAGCTGAGAGCAGAAATCATTTGGTTACATCATGATATGCCAGTAGGAGAATATGGAGGACAATAGAAGATGGTAGAGTTGGTTACTAGGAACTTTTGATAGCCAGGAGTTACAAAAGAAGTAAAGCAATATATAGAAGAGTGCGACACCTGCCAGTATAATAAAAACTGCACAGAACAGCCAGCAGGAAAGTTAATACCAAACTCAACTCCAGAAAAACCTTGGGCATACATCTCAGCAGATTTCATCACCAAGTTACTGCTAGCACAAGGATACAATTCAATTCTAGTATTAGTTAATAGGTTAACAAAAATGGTACATTTTATTCCTACTATGGAAAAGACATCTGCAAAAGGATTAGCTAGGCTGTTTAGAGACAATGTGTGGAAGTTACATGGGTTATCTGAAAGTATCATTTCAGATAGAGGACCCCAATTTGCAGTAGGAATGATGTGGGAGTTGAACAGGATGCTGGGGATTGAAAGTAAATTGTTAACAGTGTTCCACCCTCAGACAGACAGACAAACTGAGAGGGTTAATTAGGAACTAGAACAGTACTTGAGGATATTTATTGACCATAGGCAGGAACAGTGGCCAGATTGGCTAGGGACAGCAGAGTTTGCCTATAACAATAAGGTGCACTTGAGTACTAAAACATTGCCTTTCAAGGCAAATTATGGACAAGATCCCAGGATGGAGTTTGAAGTAAGGAAGAAGGAAAGGTACCAAGAGGTGGAGAAGTTTGTAACAGAAATAAAAGAAATTCAGGAAGAGGTGAAAGCAGCACTGGGGAAAGCACAAGAGAAAATAAAGAAGTATGTAGATAGAAAGAGAGAAGAAGCTGGTGAGTATAAAGAAGGAAACTTAGTAATGCTCAGCAATAAGGACTTGAAATACCAAATGATTGGTAGGAGAACAGAGAAGCTGACAGAGAGGTTTGTGGGCCCCTACAAAATTAAGAAAGTTGTGTTACCGAATGCAGTAGAATTAGAACTACCTAACACAGTAAAAATATACTCAGTAGTCAATGTTAGTAGGATACAAAGATACATAGAGCAAGTAGAGGGACAGAGAAAGGAGCAACCAGCTCTAGTTATAATTGAGGGAGAAGAGAAATGGAAGGTTGAAAGAATATTAAATAAGTGACAGGTTAGAAGGAAGGATAGGTACCTGGTACAATAGAAGGGATTTACGGTGGAGTCAGATACTTGGGAAGGGAAGGAAAACCTGGGGAATGCAAAGTAGGCAATAGAAGAGTTTGAAAAAGAGTACAGAAAAGACATGGAAGATGTTAGAAGATAAAAAAAAGGAGAAGGAATCTTTAGAAGGGGAGAATTACCAGAAAGATTTATAGTAAGAAAATTATTTGGGTGGTCAGATAAGAAGTATGATGAGGAATACTAGACAAGATTAGAGAGAAATTGGAGAAGATGGAAAGGAGGAAGAGCAAGGGGGTGAAGAACAATGGAAACTATAAAGGAAGAGGAGGAGAAAATTGAACAAAGAAAATTGAGAATCAAGGAGTGGACAGAGGAAGATGACAACAAAATGGGGAACATTTGTGACCCCTACTACAAATTATAAAATCCTCAAGACAAGGAACCTTGAGAGGGGGGTAGTGTTATAACTTGGTAAAACAGCTAAGTCATTATTTAATATTCTTTTCTTTTTCTTTTTCTTTAATTAGGAAATCAAGCAAATGCATGAGAGGGAATGACTCAAAAGAGATGTGTGGGACTTTATAAATAGAAGTAAATACAGGATGTATATAAGTAGTATACAGCAAATGAACAAGAACTCCATTGAGTTCTTCTTGTCAGCTCAGACTAGAAGTGGTTCTAAGGCATCACAGTCTAAGTTCTTACACTACTGGTGTATCATGATGCAGCCTAATTATCTCTGCTCTCAATATATCATCTTTAGGCACATATACTTTTCCTTCCTTATACATTATGCTATCTATTTCCCTCTACTCTTTATTTTTTAGCATTTTTACCTCTGCTCATTTCATTTCTTCCACTGCTTTGACTACCTCATTGTCTTTTACTTTTGACTTCCTTACTTTCTCCAATAGATCTACTCCTTCCACAATTACTTCTACTCTCTCTGTTTTCCTAACTTCTAGCCACTCAGACTTTACCAATGTTTTATCCTCATTGTCCCTTTCTACTCCTACCTCCCAGTCTGGCCTCCTACTCAAGCTATCTGCCTTCTCTATTTTACTCCCCAGAACATACTTTAGCATAAAATCAAATCTTGATAGGTACAATGTCCATCTTGCTTGCCTCCTATTCAATTTCTGTACCTTCATGAAGTATTCAAGATTCTTATAATCTGTTCAAATCTTGAACTTAGTTGTTGTTTCTTTCAGGAAGTGTCTCCATGCCTCCAAGCATCTAACTATCACCAACATTTCCTTGTCATATATCTCATAATTCCTTTCTGTGTTACTTAGAGATTTTGAGATAAAAGAAACTGGTCTCCACAATCCATCTGAGCACTTCATTGATAGTATTCCTCCAGTAGCATAATTCAATGCATCTGCTTCTACCCTGAATTCTTTATCAAGGTCAGGGGCCACTAATACTGGTCTGGTTATAAAGACTTTCTTGAGTTCATCAAATGCTCATTGTTGTTCCTCTCCCCACTACCATTTCACATCCTTCCTTGTTAACATATTCATTGGCCTGGTGTTAGGATGGACTTAGGATGAGCCTCTACCCAATCAATGAGGATTAAAAGGGAAGAACTCAATAGAGTTTCCTATATTATTTTACCACTACTTATACATATTTTACATGGTCTGTGCACTGATGTTCCTGTGGTCACATGACCTTCCAGAATGTTCTACAATCACCTGACTATGTATTATGTAACATTCCCACACTATTTATAGACTAAGGCCATTTAATGACCTGATATTGCTGACAAGTTATTGGAATGCTGGTGATATTTTTGGTTGCTGAGGTGACTCATAACACCTGGCTACTTGAGCAAAATCCTTAATAAACCTCCAATAATAGTTTGTGAGGCCCAGGAATTTCCTAACATCTTTAACATTCTTTGGCTCTGGCCAACTCAATACTCCATCTACCTTTTCTTTCTCTATCTCTATGCCATTGTGCTCTATTACCACTCCTAGAAACCCTATCTTCTTCACTTTCTATATACATTTTTCTGGCTTTACATATAAGTCATTCTCCTCCAGTCTCCTCAATACTTCCTCTACAATCTTGTTATGTCCTTCTTTTGTTTCTGTCCCAACCAATACATCATTCACAAATGCAGCCACTTTCCCTTTGTTGATTATATCTCTCAGGATTTCATTTATTATTGCCTGAAATATAGCTGGTGAGTTTGTCATCCCAAAGAACATAACTATTGGTTCAAAGGATCCCACATGTGTTGTGAATGCTCTCTTCCACTCATCTTGTAGCAACTTAGCCTGAGATGACTTAATCACACTCCAAGTCTAAGTTGACAAGGAGAACTCAATAGAGTTCTTATTCAATTGCTGTATACTACTTATACACATTCTGTATTTACTTTTATTTATAAAGTCCTGTGTATCTCTTCTGAGTCATTCCCTCTCACATATCCATTGATTTCCTAATTAAATGAAAAGAAAAAGAAAAGAAAAATAAATAATAACTTAGCCATTTGGCCATGTCATAATACCACTCCCCTCTCAAGATTTCTTATCCCAAGGATTTTCACAACTCATAGTAGAGATTGCAGATGTTCTCTATTTTATCATTATCTTCTTCTACCTACTCCTTGATTCCCAAGTTTTCCTGCTCAATTTCCTTCTCCTCCTCCTTTATTGTTTCTATTGTTCTTTTGTTCCCTTGCTCTTCCTTCTTTCCATCTCCTCCAATTTCTTTCTAACCTTACCTAGTATTCCTTGTTGTATCTTTTATCTGACCATCCAAATAATTTTCTTGCCATAAACCTTTCTGGTAATTCTCCTCTCCTGAATGTCCCTTCTTCCTGTTCTTGTTTTCAAATATCCTCTATGTCTTGCCAATATTCTTTTTCAAATTCCTTGACTACTTCTTTTGCATTTCCCAAGTTTTTCTTTCCTTTCCAGGTATCAGATTCTGCTATGAACCCTTTCCACTGTACCAAGTACTTGTTCTTCTCCCTTATTTGTTGTTTGTTCAGAATCCTCTCAACCTTCCATTCCTCCTCTCCCTTGATTATGACTGGAGCTGGTTGTTCTTTTCTCTGCCCCTCTACTTGCCCTACATATATTTGTATTCTACTGACATTGACTACCAGATGTATTTTTACTATACTAGATAGTTCTAATTCTACTGCATTCGATGACACAATTTTCTTTATCTTGTAAGGCCCTACAAACCTCTCTGTTAATTTTTCTGTCCTCCTCCCAATCATTTGATATTTCAGATCCTTAGTACTTAGCATCACTAGGTCTCCTACTTTATACTCATTGACTTTTTCCCTCTTCCTATCCATATACTTCTTCATTTCCTCCTGTGCCTTTCCCAGTGCCTTTCCCAGTGCTGCTTTTGCTTCTTTCTGTACCTCTCTTATTTAAATCACAAACTTCTCTGCCCCCTTGTACTTCTCTTTCCTCCTTACTTCAAATCCTATCCTAGGATCTTGTCCATAGTTTTCCTTAAAGGGCAATATCTTAGTACTTAAATATGCCTTATTGTTGTAGGTAAACTCAGCCATTCCCAACCAATCTAGCCACTGCTCTTGTCTGTAGTCTATGAACATCCTCAAGTACTGCTCAAGTTCTTGGTTGATCCTTTCTGTTTGCCTATCTATTTGAGAGTAGAATACTGTTGACATCTTGCTCTCGATCCCCAACATTTTATTCAACTCCCTCATCAATCCTGCTGCAAATTGGGGTCCCCTATCTGAAATGACACTTTTAGGTAACCCATGTAGTTTCCACATGTTGTCTCTAAACAGCCTAGCTAGCCCTTTTGCTGATGTTTTCTCTGTAGTAGGAATAAAATGAACCATCTTTGTTAACCTGTCCACTACTACTAAGATTGAGTTGTATCCCTGTACCAATGGTAGCTTTGTAATGAAGTCTACTAATATATGACTCCAGGGCTTTTCTGGTATTGAATTGGGCATTAATTTGCCTGCTGGTTGTTCTGTACAGTTTTTATTCCTTTGGTAGAAATTGTACCCCTCCACATATCACTTCACCTCCTTTGTTACTCCTGGCCACCAAAAGTTTCTTGTGACCAATTCTACTGTTTTCTATTGCCCCCCATGTCCTTCTACTGGTGTATTGTGATGCAACCTAATAATCTCTGCTCTTAATTTCTTATCCTTAGATACATATACCTTCCTCTCTTTATACATTATGCTGTTAATTTCTTTCCATTCTTCATCTCTTAGCATCTTTACTCCTGCCCACTTCATCTCTTCTACTGCTTTAACTACTTCATCATATTTTACTCTTGACTACCTTACTTTCTCTAGTAAGTCTACTCCCTCTATGATTACCTCCACCCCTTTTGTCCTCCTCACTTCTAACTATTCTAGCTTAACTATGTCCTCCTCACTTCTAACTATTCTAGCTTAACTAATGTTTCATCCTTGTTATCTCTTTCTACTCCAACCTCCCAATCTGGCCTCCTGCTCAAGCTATCCACCTTCCCTATCTTACTCCCCAGAACATGTTTGAGCATAAAGTCAAATCTAGATAGATATAGAGCCCATCTTGCTTGCCTCTTATTTAACTTCTGTGCCTTTATGAAATACTCAAGATTTTTATGGTCTGTTCAAATCTCAAATTTTGTAGTTATTCCTTCCAGGAAGTACCTCCATACTTCCAAGCATCTAACTACTGCTAACATTTTCTTGTCATATATCTCATAGTTTCTTTCCATATCACTTAGAGATTTTGAAATGAAGGTAACTGGTCTCCACATCCTATTAGAGCACTTTACTGATAATGCTCCTCCAGTAGCATAATTTGAAGCATCTGCTTCTACTCTGAACTCCTTGTCTAAGTCTGGAGCTACTAGTCCTGGTCTGGTTATAAAGATCTTTTTAAATTCATCAAATGCCTGCTGTTGCTCTCTTCTCCATTGCCACTTTACATCCTTTCTAGTCAGCATGTTCATTGGCCTTGCTACCCAAGCAAAATCTTTGATAAACCTTCTATAGTAGTTTGCAAGGCCCAAAAATTTTCTAACATCTTTTATGTTCTTTGGCTCTGGCCAACTTAGCACTCCATCCACCTTTTCCTTCTCCATTTCTATTCCATTGGGTCCTATAACAACCCCTAGGAATCCAATCTTCCTTACTTTCCACACACTTCTCTGGTTTGACATATAAGTCATTCTTTTCTAGCCTTTTCAACACCTCTTCTACTATTTCATTGTGTCCTTCCTCTGTCTCTGTCTCTACTAATACATCATCCACAAAGGCTGCCACTTTCCCTTCATTGATCATATCTCTCAGGATTTTGCTCATCATTGCCTGAAATGTAGCTGGTGAATTTGTCATCCCAAAGAACATAACTGTTATCGAGAGGTAGTGAATGCCTCAGTGATCACCCTAGATGGATGTTCAAGAAGAACTCGATGGAGTTCTTCATTGGATTGCAGTCCTACTTATACTACTGTTACAGTGGCTGTACCCTA
>Ga0153981_1000401_pt1 | contig 11756 bp, 12 predicted proteins | sample TSGA065MetaG_FD_104714 | JGI IMG/M metagenome (GOLD analysis project Ga0153981, IMG submission 104714) | Attine ant fungus gardens microbial communities from Georgia, USA - TSGA065 MetaG | ecosystem: Host-associated > Fungi > Mycelium > Unclassified | place: USA: Georgia, Magnolia Springs State...
CCGTTGCTTTCATACGCGCGGTCGGCGAGAAACGTGCAAATCACCGGCAACTCCAGCGCCCGCGCCATACGTTCAACGGCGTTGCCGGACATTGTGCTGATGATCATCTGTGCATCGAAATCCTTCACCGCCTGCAATAACACCCGCGCCAGCTGAGCGTCTTCGGAGACCATATTCCCCAGCGCGCCGTGAAAACTCATGTGTGTCAGCGGGTAATCCGCCGCTCTGGCAAACGCCGAAAGCGCGCCCAGCTGGTAAGTGACGTAATGCGCCATGACCTGCGGTTCGATGTGCATCCGGCGGCGGCCAAACCCGGACAAATCGGGGAACCCGACGTGCGCGCCGAGATCCACCTGATACTTTTTCGCCAGCGCGACGGTTTTCGCCATAATCACCGCGTCCCCGGCGTGAAACCCGCAGGCCACGTTGGCGGAGGTGATCAGCGGCATCAGCGCGGCGTCGTCGGCAAGGGTGTAATCGCCAAATCCTTCGCCGATATCGGCGTTTAAATCGATATATTTCATGCGGCCAGCTCCTCGCGGCGTAACGTGAAAATCTCCTCGTCGTATTCCACGCAGTCACCGTCTTTTACGGAAAGGGGTTCCACCACGCCCTGCACCGGGCTGCGCAGCGGCAGGTAAATCACGCCGACTTTCAGCAGGCCGAGCAGCGCGTCTTTCCCGACTTTTTCACCGGGCTGAGTGAACGGAATTTTGCTGAGCGGATGCTGTAGCAGCACGATACCGGGGAAGGGCGCACGCACCGTGTCGGGGGCGGCCAGCGCGGGAAGCGCAGGCGTTTCGTCCGGCACGCGGCACGGCAAAAGGGCAGGGGAAACGGGCGCGTATTTTATGCTGACCCGGAAGCCGTTTCCGCGCAGTTCAATCTGGCTGAGGCCGGACTTGCGCATCTTCTGTGCGACAGAGCGCAACTCGCTGAGTGCTGGTGCTTTTTTTTCCATATCCATCCCGTCAAAGAGAGAGTGTCCCCGCGCAATAACGACGACAAAACGGCCCGCGGAGCGGGCGGTAAACGCACTCTATCGTGTCACTGCGGACGTCAGGAAAGAGGATTTCGCTTTGCGGTAATAAGGTGCGCTTATTACCCCACCAGTGTCAGTGGCCGGTTATCTACCGTGCGGCTGGCCATCAGCGACAGCAAAATCGCTTTGACCGCTTCTGCGGGTTGGGAAAGCGGCAGATGGTCGGACATACAAAATGACAGCGCCGCCTGAATATTCGGTTTGTCGATTTTCGCCATCCACGAACCGGAGGCTTTGAGCATCGCACGGGCGGCGGATTCCGGCATGATCGTGCAGCCTAATCCTGCGGCCAGCGCGGCATTGAGGGTGGTTTGCGATTCGATTTCGCACTTCACGCGGTACGTCACTTCTTCGTGGATAAACGCGTCGTCGATGACTTTACGCATGATGTTATAAATACGCGGCAGGAACAGATCGTACTTTGCCACCTGCGCCAGACTGACGGTTTTCAGTGGTTTGCTGAGTGCGTGCGGGCACACGAAATACAACTCTTCTTTCATCAGCGGCATAAAGCGTAGCCCGTGAATTTCGCGGTTGCCGTAAATCACCGCCATATCCATCCGGCCATTCATGATGAGTTCGCTCAGCGTGGTGCCGAAGTTTTCATTAAAATACAACACAATACCCGGATATTGCCGGTGGACTTCTTCCATCAGCGGCAACGCCAGCTGTTGTGCGGCGGTGCCCGGCGCAAGCCCGACGGAAACGCTGCCCGAAAGCGCCAGCGCCGAGCCGTCAATCGCGCTCTGCGCCTGATCGCACTGGCGCAAAATAGCCTGTGCGTGGATATATAAAATTTTGCCCGCTTCGGTCGGCGTCACGCCGCGTTTGGTGCGGATCAGCAGTTGCTGATTCACTTCGCCTTCCAGCGTGGCGAGTTGCTGGCTGAGCGCAGGCTGCGCAATATGCAGGATATCTGCGGCCTGAGTGAGGCTGCCCACATCGACAATCTTGATAAAATATTTAAGGCGGCGGAGATTCACGATGGCATCCTCATCACGTCAACGAGTGGTGTTATAAGTAATGTGTATGAAGCAAGATGAGTGCCAACACGCACTGATGCGCTGATTTATGCCTGTGCGCCGGGTTTCCTTCTGATTTCACCGCCGGTTTGGTCATTGCGTAGCCGGATATTTTCGGCGTTTGCGCCGCCTGCCGGAAAATGATTTCCTCCGCCTGCACTGCACCGGTGCAAATTGCCTGATTTGCGCGTTCAGCCATTGCTTTGTGTTATGTCATCACAACAAAGCGCTATTGGTCGGCGCGGTCCGTTCCTCATTACTCTTCCCCCTGTAGTGCCTCATCGCTGTCCGTCTTTTTACGTTCGATAAAAACAATGGAACCCCAGGACCATGCCTGATATCGCCGACCGCTTAAAAAATGTCTCTGTTTCTGCCTCCGTCGCCATGACGCAAAAGGCCCGTGATCTCGCCGCCGCCGGCGTGAACGTCATCGCGCTTTCTACCGGCGAACCGGATTTTCCGACGCCACGACACGCCACGGAAGCGGCCTACGCCGCCGCGCTCGGCGGTGATACCCGCTATCCGCCAACCGACGGAACCCCGGCTTTGCGGGCGGCTATCGCGCGTAAATTCCAGCGCGATAACCACCTCGATTACGATGTGAGCCAGATCCTCACCGCAGGCGGCGCGAAGCAAATTATCTTTAACGCGATGCTGGCGACGATTAATCCGGGCGATGAAGTGGTGATCCCGACGCCGTCGTGGATCAGCTATGCGGATATCGTCAAATTTGCGGGTGGTATTCCGGTGCCGGTGGCCTGCCCGGAAGAGAACAATTTCAAGCCGTATCCGCAGGACATTGAAGCGACGATCACGCCGAAAACCAAATGGCTGCTGCTGAATTATCCGGGCAATCCGACCGGTTCCGTGGCAACGCGTCCGGAATTGCAGGCGATTGGCGAAGTGATGCTGCGCCATCCGGGCGTGTGGATCCTGACCGATGATATCTACGAACACCTGATTTACGACGACGTGACGTTTTACACGCTGGCCGAAGTGGAGCCGCGTTTGCTCGATCGCGTGCTGACGGTTAACGGCGTGTCGAAAGCCTATTCCATGACCGGCTGGCGTTTAGGTTTTTGCGGCGGTCCGAAAGATCTGATTAAAGCCATGAGCAACGTGAACACGCAAAACAGCGGGGGCGTCACCACGCTTACGCAGGCGGCAGCGGTTGCTGTGCTTAACGGCCCGCAGGGTTTACTGAAAGAACGCGCCGAAATCTACCGTCAGCGCCGCGATTACGTGCTGGAGCGTTTAACGTCCGTGTATGAACTGCGTTGCCATAGACCGCAGGGCGCGTTTTATCTGTTCGTGAATATCGAAGGCTGTATCGGGAAAACCACCGCAGGCGGGCGTCACATCGATAATGATGCCGATTTTGTGATGGCGCTGATCGAAGAAAAGCACGTCGTCACCGTGCAGGGCGCAGCGTATGGCATGAGCCCGTACTTCCGTATTTCCTACGCCACCAGTATGGAAATTTTGCAGGACGGCTGCGACCGGATCGCGGAATTTTGTGCAGGTCTGAAATAAAACCTCTGAATTCCAACCATAAAAAAACGGGCCTTTTTCGGGCCCGTTTTCTGTTTCATCATGAGGGAAATTTAAAACCCCATCACCGTCTTCACCGGCATTACGTTATCGCGCAGGCGGGAGAACCACTGGTTGATCTGACGTGCCACGCCAATGGCTTCGCGTGCATCGCTTTTGACAAGCCGGATGCTCTGACCGGGCTGAACCTGCGCCAGACGCCACAAATCTTCTTCAATAATGCCGGCAATTTTCGGATAGCCTCCGGCAGTATTAGCGTCGGCCAGTTGAATGATGGGCTCGCCCGCAGGCGGAACCTGCACGATGCCGGGGATTAACCCGTAGGAACGCATTTCAATGACTTTCGACGGCGTGACCGGTTCGCCGGACAGCCGGTAACCGGTGCGGTTGCTGTGCAGGGAAACCTTCCAGGGCTGCGACCAGAAGCGGGGAAGATCGGCTTCAAACAGCGCATATTCACCGGCGGGAATGGCGCGCAGTTGCACCAGTCCCTCAGTGCTGGTCGGGAACACGTTGGCCAGCGCAATCTGCGGCGGCTCGATACCCATGCCTTGTGCAGGCAAAGGTGAGATGAAAGAATCGCATGCCGCAAGACGATCGTTTTTCGCCAGCGGTCGCCCGTCTGTTCCGCCGAAACCGCCGCGCAGGGCGGTACTGCGCGAACCCATGACGACCGGCACGTCAATGCCTCCGGCGACGCACAAATAGCTGCGCGCGCCGGAACGCGGAAACTGCATTTCCAGCTCCTGTCCGGTGCGGACGGAACAGGCCCACCAGGGCGGAAGCTCTTCGCCGTCGAGCTTCGTGCGGCAATCCGCGCCGGTAACGGCAATGCTGGTATCGGCAAGAAACCGGACTTTAAACGGGAACATCTGCACTTCAATGCAGGCGGCGTTTTCGTCGTTGCCCAGCAGGATGTTGCCCGCGCGAAACGCCAGCGGATCCATCACGCCGCTGACGGACACGCCGATATCCCGAAATCCGCTGCGGCCCGCGTCCTGAACGGTATTCAGCGGGCCGGTTTTCAAAATTTCAATCACAGCTTTTGGGGTCACAGTTCTATCCTTTCTGGCAGGAACCGCACGCTGTCACCCGGTGCCATCAGCGCGGGATTCTCAGCGCACGGGTCAAACAGCGTCAGTTCGGCGAATCCGATGGCGTTCCAGCCGTTGGGCCCGGTGAGCGCGGAAACGCCGGTCTGCGCACCGCCGATGGTCACGGTGCCTTTGAGCATATTCAGCGAGGGGACTTTTTTACGCGGCGTAGCGAGAGACGGATCCAGCCCGTGGAGATAGCCAAAACCCGGCGCGCTGCCCAGTGAAAATACCGTGTAGCAGCCCTGAGAATGGCGGCGGATGACGTCGCGGGGCGAAAGCCCGGTATGCTGACAAACCGCATCCAGATCCGTGGCATGTTCGCCGCCGTAAATCACCGGAATTTCAATCAGTTTGCCTTGCGGATGAACGGCCTGCGCCTGTTCCCACGCGCCGGCCAGCAGGGCGAAAGTCGCGTCATAATCTTCCGGCGTCTGGCGAAACAGCACCAGCAGATTGGTGACGCCGGGGATCAGCGATTCGACGTCATCGCGCATGCGCAGTGTGGCCGCCAGCGACCAGATGCGGCGCTGGGCGGGCAGGTCGAAATCACCCGGTGCTTCAATCAGCCACGCACGGCTGCCGATGGTGGAGATTTTGATGTTGTCGCCCTGACTGGCAAGAATATAAGAGACGCGGGAAGGCACCTCGTGCGACACAATGGTCATCGGCTATTCCAGAGGTTCGAATTTAAGGCTGGAGAGCGGCTGAACTTTGTCTTCGCGCACCATTTTGTATTCGGTATTTGGTCCGATCCAGTTTGCCCAGATTTTATCGATGGTGCCGTCGTCATCCATCGCTTTCAGGCTGCCGTTCACTTTTGCCAGCAACGCCGGTTCGTCCTTTTTCATACCGACGCCAATCGGTTCCAGCGCCATCGGTTCTTTGATCATCCCCAGTTCGATGCCGTCTTTTCCGGCCTGAGAAATCATCTTGATAGCGGTCATGGTGTTGGTGACAAAGCCCACGGCTTTATTCTGTTCGAGTGCCAGAAACGCCGAGGCGGCATCCTGGAAGGTCACGGCTTTCGCGCCCGCCAGATAAATGGATTGCTCTGACGTCGTGCCTTTGGTGGCGCTGATGCGTTTGCCTTTAAAATCCGCACGGGTTTTATCGACGTTCGGCTTTTTCACCACCAGCACTTCTTTCGCCACGTAATACGGGTCGCTGAACTGAATCTGCTGGCCGCGCGTTTTAGTGTACGCCAGATTGGCAATCAGCACGTCGGCGCGGCCGGTTGCGATCACCGCGATGCGCGCTTCAATAGAGGTCGGCATCAGATTGAGTTTTACGCCCATCTGTTTGGCTAACGCCGTGCATAAATCGACGTCCATTCCGGCCAGCTGGCGTGTTTTCGGATCCGGCGAAGAGAAAGGCGGCACATCGGAATACACGGCACAGTTAAGTGCGCCGCGCGCCTGAATATCAGAGAGAACATCGGCTTTCGCAGAGGAAAAGGCCGCCATCAGTGGCAATGTCAGCAAAGAGCAAGACAGTAACTTCAGTTTCATCATTCATTCTCCGGGTCTTTTAATTAGCGGTGTGTGACGACAACTTCCCCTGGCTCACTATGAGCAAAACTGGCTGCGGTTTCTTATGAGGTCAACCCGACTATATAAGCTCAATCTGGCGTTGTATAAGAAGTAAACCCTGTATGGCGATACGCTTTTTGTATGACCGCAAAAAAGGGGGCTCTGCCAGAATAGTGGTCAGTTTCAGACCGCTAATCTCAAAGAGTAAAAGGGTAAAACATGAACGCCAGAATGGGTGTTTCGCTGAAAATATTATCCGCCCTGTGCGCCACGCTCATGCTGGCCTGCGTAAAAGGGTTGGGGGGAAATATTCCTACCGGAGAAGTGATATTCTTTCGCTCATTCGTCGCCTTATTCCCGCTGCTGATCTGGCTAAAATTGCAGGGGCAGGTTATTGCGCAAATTAAAACGAAGAATATATTCGGCCATTTAATTCGCGGATTTTCCGGCACCGGCGGCATGTATTTTAACTATCTGGCGCTGGTGTATATCTCGCTGGCAGATGCCACAGCAATCAGCTACGCCGCGCCGCTGTTTACGGTGATCATGGCCGCTATTTTGTTGCGAGAAAACGTGCATGCCGCCCGCTGGATGGCGGTGGTGGTCGGTTTCACCGGCATTCTGGTGATGCTGTGGGCGCATCTGCGTGACAGCGGTTCGCTGCTTTCGGGCGGGTTTACGCAAGTTTCAGCCGGACTTGGCGTGATTCTGGCGCTGCTGGCGGCAATGTGTACGGCGGTGTCGTCGGTGCAGATCCGTTTTCTGAACGGTATCGAAAGGCCGGGGGCGATCGTCTTCTACTTCTCGCTGATGACCATGCTGATCGGGCTGGCGACGATTTTCTTCGGCTGGAAAATCCCCGATACCCGACAGCTTTTGCTGCTGACGGGCTGCGGATTTTTCGGCGGAATGGCGCAGATCCTCATTACGCTGAGCCTGCGCTACGCCGATGCCTCGCTGCTGGCACCGTTCGATTACACCACGATGGTCTGGTCGATGATGATTGGTTTCCTGTTCCTCGACAGCCTGCCGACCGTTTCGACGCTGGTTGGCGCATCGGTAATTGCCGCCGCCGGAATACTGGCCGTATTGAGCGAAAGACGCCGGGGAAAAGCATTGCTCATCAAACCGGTAAAAGCCGAATAGCCGCGCAACGCCCGCAGTGAGCGGCTTGCAAAGAAATTCGTGATTTACCTTTCGTGCTAAGTAATGATAAATTACCGCCATGAAAACTCAGATACATACCATGACCACATCACGTTGTTCCTGGTGGCTGCCACTCTAAAGGCGGCTGAATTCCTGTATCTGTTCACAAAGCCGCCGGAAGGCGGCTTTGTTGTTTATCAGACTCCTTTCCGGCGTAAAAAACCAAAAAGGAACTCTCATGAATAACGCAAAAACCATTCTTACCGGCGACCGTCCAACCGGTCAGCTGCATTTAGGCCACTTTGCTGGCTCCCTGCGCCAGCGGGTGGCGCTGCAACACGATAATCAGCAATACATTTTGATCGCCGATCTTCAGGGGCTGACCGACAACGGCAATTCCCCGCAAAAAGTCGCCGGTAATATTCCCGAAGTGATGGCGGATTATCTGGCGGTGGGCATCGACCCCACTAAAACGGTGGTCTGCCTGCAATCTGCATTGCCCGCGCTGGCCGAACTCACCCTGCTGTATATGAACATCGTGACCGTGGCGCGCGTCGAGCGTAACCCGACCGTGAAAAGTGAAATTACTCAGAAAGGTTTCTCCCGTTCGCTGCCGGTCGGTTTTATGACCTACCCGATCAGCCAGGCGGCGGATATCACGGCGTTTCAGGCGGATTTAATTCCCGTCGGCGATGACCAGTTACCGATGATTGAGCTGACCAATGAAATCGTCCACAAGATGAACAGCCTGACGGGTCAGCCGTTGCTGCGCCATTGTCAGGCGCTGCTGAGCAAAACGGGGCGTCTGCCGGGCATCGACGGCAAGGCCAAAATGTCGAAATCCCTTGGCAATACGCTGACGCTTTCCGCCAGCGAAGAAGACATACATCAGGCGGTCTGTGCGATGTATACCGATCCGAATCACCTGCGGGTTAACGATCCCGGTCAGGTCGATGGCAACGTGGTGTTCAGCTATCTGGACGCATTCCACCCGAACGCAGAAAAAGTCAGCGCGATGAAAGCGCATTATTTGCGCGGAGGATTAGGCGACCGGGCTTGTAAGGACGAACTGGAAGGCTGTCTGCAAGCCTTGCTCGCGCCGATCCGCAGCCGCAGGAATGCGTTTATTCAGGACAAAGGTCAGTTACTGGCGTTGCTGCGCCACGGCAGCGAACAGGCGCAAAACGTCACGCAGCAAACGCTGGTGCAGGTAAAACGCGGGCTTGGGTTGCCGGTGATGTTCTGATTTAGCCTTGCCCGCCGTCCGCGAACTCAGAAAATTTGAGTAAAGGTTCGGTAAAAAAAACAAACTTTTATCAAATTATGCCGTTAACCTAAAAACAGTATTTTATTTTCAGGCGTGATGGAGTTTGCTATGCGAGAGTCCGGTCAGATTTTTGAAGAGGCCTGCAGGATGGTGGGTGAATGTTGTTTGATGCTTGCTCAGAACTGTGAGGAAGTCAGCCGCAGGCGCATTGTTTTTTGTCTCGAACGTGCGCAGGAAGAGGCGTTAGATTTCCACGGTGAGCCGAACTCGGCGCTCCAGCTGGCGATCAAACACATCAAAGGCTTATGAGTTGCTAAACCACAATGTTGCAGCCTCATGCACGTATTTAACCTGAGGTGATTATGAACAATCCGTCTTTTGCGTCCCGCCAGATTGGGGATTTTACTGTTACTGCCCTGAGCGACGGAAACATGGCGGCAAGCCTGGATCTGTTGTCCGGCATTGAGACGGCAGATGCCGCGAAAATACAACGTGACGCCGGGCTGGCAGAGCCCGGCAATATTCATATCAATTGTTACCTGATCCGCGGGCCGGGGCGCACCCTTCTGGTCGATTCCGGCACCGGCGGGCTGAATAATTCCGGCGGAAAGCTCGGTGAAAATCTGCGGTCTGCGGGCGTGGCTCCCGAAGATATCGATACGGTTCTGCTGACGCACGCGCACCCGGACCACATCGGCGGGCTGCTGGACGCGCAGGGGCAACCGGTTTATCCCAATGCAGAAATTCATATTCACCCGCTCGAAGCCCAATACTGGCGCGATGACAGCAAAATGATGCAGGTCGCGGAGCACCGGCAGCGTAATTTCTTGCTGGCGCGCCGGATGCTGACGGCTTACGCGGCGAAGCTGAAGTTTCTTGATGGCGCGGAGATTGTGAAAGGCATTCGTTCCGTCTGGCTGCCCGGTCATACGCCGGGGCACAGCGGATACCGCATTGATTCGGGCAATCAAAGCCTGCTGATTTGGGGCGATATCGTACATTTCCCGCACATTCAGTCCGCGCAGCCCGGCGTTTCCATCGCCTTTGACTGCGATCCCGTTCAGGCGGAAAACACCCGTAAAACCATCATGGCGCAGGTCGCCCGCGAAAAACTGCTGGTGGCAGGTATGCATTTCGGCGAACCGGGTTTTGCGCATATCGTGCCGGTGACTCCGCCGGACAACACCGACGGCTATCATGTGGCTTATCCGGAAAGCTGAGAGAGGTTAACCGCTGACGCTGAAGCACCCAAAAGCCTGATCCCCACTCAGTGAAAGGTCGGGTACCGTGAATCTTCGAATTTTGCGAAATGGACGTCGCTCTCCAGAAGGGGCGTGATTTGAAAGCAAAAAAGCACTATCAGGCTGGATGAGGATATCTGCGTTCATATTTTTAGGGCGCAAGCGGCGATGATTGGCGTCTGAATTACGGTTGCCGGAATTTTTCAGATCATCACGACGTTACGAAAAGAAGGGACGCGGGGCGATGACATTCACCTGATTTCCTCTCAATGCTTGCCGGCCTCAACTCGGAACTGTCCGTAACACACCTCGGGCAGGCTGAGGTGTTCTACCCTTAATACTACGTTTTTAGTTTAAGGAGCCATCATGAGCAGTCAGAAACCCCTTCCTCCGTCCCTCAATCAGCCACATGTGGATGCGTATCCAAAGCCCCCTTTTGAAAGGCAGAAACAGCCGTTCCCGGGTCTGGCGAGCAAAATGGTCCCGGTTCCGGATCACGGTGAAACCTCTTATCAGGGGAGTTCCAGGCTTGAAGGCCGCAAGGCACTGGTGACCGGCGGTGATTCGGGTATTGGCCGCGCTGTGGCGATTGCATTTGCCCGTGAAGGCGCTGATGTCGCGATTAACTATTTGCCGGAAGAAGAACCGGATGCCCGGGAAGTCGTCGATTTACTGCGCAGTGAAGGGCGCAAGATTATTGCGATCCCGGGTGATCTCCGTGATGAGCAGTTTTGTCAGAGGCTGGTAAAAGAAGCCGCGGAACAGCTCGGCGGGCTGGATCTTCTGGTGAATAACGCCGGGCGTCAGCAGTTCTGCAATTCGATTAAAGATCTCACGACCGAGGCGTTTGACGCGACGTTTAAAACCAACGTTTACGCGATGTTCTGGATAACCAAAGCGGCGCTGGATTATCTTCCGCGCGGCAGCTCGGTGATCAACACAACCTCGGTTCAGGCATTTTTGCCGAGTGAGAATCTCCTCGACTATTCGCAAACCAAGGCTTCAATCGTGGCGTTTACGAAATCGCTCGCCAAGCAGCTTGCGCCTGACGGAATTCGTGTGAATGCTGTCGCGCCTGGCCCGTACTGGACGGTTCTGCAAACCTCGGGGGGGCAGCCCCAGGAGAAAGTTGAAAAATTTGGCGAGCAGGCACCGCTGGGGCGCCCCGGCCAGCCTGCGGAAATCGCGGCGCTGTATGTCGCGTTTGCATCGCCGGAAAGCAGCTATTCCTCCGGACAGGTCTGGTGTTCTGACGGCGGGACGGGAACACTGTAAGTAGCGCTAAAAGTAATGAGTACTAAAAAGTGACCCCGTCACGTTAGCCGTGACGGGGTCTTCAAATGGGGGATGACGCAGTGAGGGAGATTACAGGGTATAACCGGGTTTTTTCGCCATCTGATCTAATGCCGGTCTGATGACCGGATCATACACTTCGCTTTTCCACGCCTCTGGCTGAACTTCCGTCAACATCACGGAGATGGCTTTGTCCGTCGTCCCCAGATGATTAATCAGCACGGCGGAAAGGTCATCGACCAGTTTTTGCGTCGCTTCTTCTGAAAGCCCGCGCGGATAAAATTTCAAATCAATATGTGGCATTACGGTGCTCCTGTCGGATTGGCTGAACCATTTCCCGTAAAGCTACCGTAATTCACGTCAGCTCAGCAAACCTAAATGCTCGACCAGAATCGACGTACCGATGCCAATCAGCACGATACCGCCCAGCACTTCGGCCCATTTACCGATGGCCGCGCCGAGAAAACGGCCCAGCAGCATGCCGGAGGTTGCCATAATGGTGGTCGCCGCGCCAATCGTCAGCGCCATCACCAGAATATTCACTTGCAGGAATGCCAGCCCGATACCG
>Ga0153981_1000410_pt1 | contig 11495 bp, 12 predicted proteins | sample TSGA065MetaG_FD_104714 | JGI IMG/M metagenome (GOLD analysis project Ga0153981, IMG submission 104714) | Attine ant fungus gardens microbial communities from Georgia, USA - TSGA065 MetaG | ecosystem: Host-associated > Fungi > Mycelium > Unclassified | place: USA: Georgia, Magnolia Springs State...
ATTACCCCTCAACCGTAGGTGCCGTAGACCTCTCCTCGCTCCGTCATCACCCGTAGGCGATGGAAGAATAAGCGCAGATAGTGATTCCTGTGTGAAAGCGGAGCTCGAGAGCGCATTATACGATAAATTGAGTGTGCGAAGGCTCGGGAAAAGGGTCGCAATGAGTGAAAGAAGTGGTTGAGTTGAACGAGTATTCGAATGCGATGGGGACGAAGAGGCAGTCGAAGAAGGCACATCTCCATAAAGAACCGAGATGGACTCCGAAAAATTACACCCTTCCAAATCCAAATCTTCGAGACAGGGTAAGAAACCTTGCGGATCCGTCGCAGCTGATGAAGGGAGCACAAATGAACGGTCGGCGCGTCGATTGACGAGGATGAGGGACCGCAGGGAATGTGCGAATGGCTCGGTGACAATGATGTTCAGTGGCAAAGATGGAAGCGGAACTGTCATATCTGCCAACGAAGAGGACGACGGTGTAATTTTGGTCGCGAGGGAGAATGCACGACCATGATTAACCTGCGGCGGTTGTGAGGGTGGAAGGGTCAATGTTTGAGTTGACGGCTCGTAGTATTGTGTATTCGCCAGAGAGAGACCCACGCCAATCCTGTCTGAGTGGTCCTCAACTTGAGCAGCGGCAGTTTTCGATCTGCTGCGATCTTTCGTCGGTTCATCGTCCCAAGATTCCTTAGCTATCTCTTGCGCATTTCTTGTTGGGCGAGACGAAATAGAACGCATAGAATGTACATTAGATAGCACAGAGGACGAGGGAGAAGTACTTGTAGGCCGGGACGACTCATCCCAATCACTACCGAAATCAAAACCCTTGTCGACCCGACGCCGGGCACGCTTCTCAAGCTCAATTTCCCAAGCCTCCTTGATAACCTTCTTCCCAACAATCACGCGCAAAACTCCCTCTGGGGGTTCTTCGCAGGTAAAATCATGATCAAGATGCTGCTTCATCTCTTTTAACGCATCGCGAATGACGTCCAGAGTGACTCGGGTCTCCAAGAGATCCAAAACTTTGAGACTGGGAAATGGTGAAGAGGAAAGAAGATCGGCTGGGAAAGAATCATTTCCAACATCTGCCTTCGCCATCAGAAGCTCCTTGAGACGGGAAAGAGAGGACAGTGCTTTAAGAAGTGTTTGCGAAGACCCAAGAGGGTTCTCCGAGAGATCCACATGAGATAGAGTTTTTGGGAGTGTTACATCAATGGCTTCAGAAGTGAGTTGGTTGTGAGATACATTAAGAACGAGAAGCTTTGGTAAAGGAGAACTGGATCGAATGATTTGGGGTCCAAAGAAAGAAGTGCTTGTGTTGTGCTTGTTCTGAAGACGAGAACCAGATTGAACAAAATATGCATTGAAGGGTAAACTGGTAAGAGCATTATGGGAAAGATTAAGGTTCGTCAATTCCGGGAGGGCGAAGAGTACGTTCGGAAGCGTAGACAAACGGTTATGGGAAATATCAAGATTTGTGAGGACAGAGAGGTCGGCAAGGGTGTCGGGTATGGATTTAAGTTGATTATGGTGAAACTAAAAGCCATGTGAGATAGGGAACGTGCGAAGAAGTGAATGGCTGCATACGTCTATCACTTTCAAAGACCCAAACAACGAGATCTCTGGTTGTATCTCTTGTATCTCATTTCCCCAGGCTTTGATGACACGCAAGTCCTGAGCCTCGAACCATGCAGGTATCTCTTTCGAGGTTCTAGATTCATCGGACGCCGACGGCAGCGATGCCTCATCGGGAACAGATTTCAATGGCTCCGGCGTAACATTTAGATGAACCTCATACAAGGCTGATGGTAGACACTTCAATGAACGCGTAGACAAGTTGAGTGAACCTTGCAGCAAGTCCCTGGGCGTTGGAATCAGCTATTACATGGAAACAAAAACATGTCATCACCTGTACTGCGCGCTTTATCTATAGTTTCCCTCAGCGTCGCTCGGCCGAGAACGTCCTCTTCCTGTTGAGCTGGGTTGACGTGAGGAGGAAGCGCATCCTGCAGGCTCGACACGGTGTCAAAGCCATCGCTTTCACCTGACCTAGCCTGAGCTTTCTTTGCCTCTGCACGCTTGCGGGCGATCGCCTCTCGCACACTCATTGAGGGTGTACTGGGGTTTTTTTCCGACACTGCACGCGAGTTTACAATTGCACTGGTAGGAGGCTTAGCCTTGGCAGGAGAAACTGGCGGTGGTCTGGGGGTTATCGGTGTTTTCGCCTTGAGAGACACTGCAGATCCTGTCTTTCGTACCGTTGAAACTGTGGGTTTCAACGTGGTAGAGCTGCCATTGGCGTAGGTCCGTGCGGTCGGAGTACTAGTAATGGAGTTGAGGACCCGTGGTCGCGTTGGAGTTGTGAGAGTCGGGGGTATGCTCGTCGTGGACGGTCTCCGCGAGGACGACGGCTGAGGAATGCGGGACATAGTGGTAGAAGAATATATTAATAAAATCGTGACATCACATCGAGAACTGTGACAGTTAGGTGTCACAGACTGTTTTGGCATTGAACATGAGCAGTAACGAGACGTTGGCCGAAGTCGTTCCTGCTGAACAGCAGCTAGAAATCCGTGCAAAACAGGCTCCAAGACCTCTCAAAAAGCTCAGGCCTGCTCGTAAGCAGGTTAAGCCAGGAGATGTAGTCAAGACCGAGACCGTGCAGACCGGCAAGGAGTACAGTATGTGTTTACAAGTCGTCATGAATAAATCTGGATTCAACAACAACGACTGTAGATATTTGGTACAACAAATGGGCAGGTGGAGACCGCGAAGACAATTACTCAAAGTGCGTCTGCTTGATTCTATCTAGAATCTCAGTCTCATTCTCCCAGTAAAACAAAATCTCAAACCCGCTGTCAGATAAAACTCGACTCGGGCCTCACTCGCGCCAACACCACCGGCAACAAATACATCTGTCTCTTCTTTTCCCGAGGATGCTGTCCCTATGGCTGGGAGTGTGAATATCTGCACTGTCTCCCTGGCCCAAACACGGCTCCTCCGGACACTTCCAAAGATTGCTTCGCCCGCGAAAAGTTTGCCGACTATCGCGATGACATGGGTGGTGTCGGCAGCTTCAACAGACAGAACCGAACTCTCTATGTCGGTCGTATCAAGGAGACAGGCACTGGACCCGAAACCGAGGAAGTCGTCATCAGACATTTTCGAGAATGGGGCGACATCGAGCGGAGTAAGTCCCACACGCAACCTCCACATTGCCGATTGACAATTGGACCTAGTTCGTGTACTACAATACCGGAGCGTCGCTTTTGTAACCTACGTCTCCGAACTCAGTGCTCAATTCGCAAAAGAAGCCATGGCCTGTCAATCTCTTGACAACGACGAGATCCTGAACGTCCGTTGGGCAACAGAAGATCCCAATCCAACTCAAAAAGTAGCAGAGAAGCGGAGATTGGAAGAACTCGGGCAGGAAGCGATTCGAACTCGCATGGACCCTCGCATCGTAAAGGCTATGCGCGCAGTCCGTGCTTTGGAGGAAGGCGTTTTGGTCGATGACGAGGGCGAGTTTATAGATGACCCAAATGGAAATAAGCGGAGGCGACTGGAGATTGAGGACGGTGATACGAGTTCGGAAGACAGCGAAAGATCACCACCACCACCTCCTCTTCTTCCAGCACCGGAGAAATCTTCTGAACAAGTGCCATCGCAAACGCAGCCGCAAGGTCTGCTGAGTGCAGACGTAATAGAAGGCCTCCAATATTTCGCGCAAATTCGCAAGAAAAACGGGAGCTATCCTCAGGCTAAAGCACCGCCACTACCACCCCCTCTTTCGGGTGGACTTGGCTTGGGTGACTATGGTAGTGATGAGGATGATTAAGAAATAGAAAGGCATTTTCGATTTTCCCTGTTTGTCATGTAAATATGTGTATTCCCTCATACATGAGCTGGAAAAGAAAACAAAAAACTTTGCCTTGAAGAAGAAGAAAAAGACAGGCTTTTTTCTGCTGCCCAAGCGCTCTTATGGTATTGAGTAAGACCTCCTCTTTCCTCGGGATTGTACCCGCGACTGATGAATATCACCACCCATAATTCACTCACACAGATCCCTTTTGTTTATTCACGCCTACCTGAATCCTTGCCCACGGTGAATTGAGACCTTTTTTGTGCCTGCCCAGGGTGTGCTACGCTTTTTGACAACTCCATGTGAAATGCAGAACACAGATACAGGTTACATGTATTAAGATAGCAAAGAACAGCAACAACAGATAAATAGCATACAAACTGTCCGCCTAGGCGTAAAAAAAAAAAGAAAGAACGAAGCAAAATTGTAAGAAGTTCGAATAGAAATAACAATAACGCAATCGCTATAAACTAATAGCCGCAGATCTCGTCGTCGTTGTCGTCGTCGCACCACCCCCATTCATCATCTCACTCTTCACAATCCCATTCCCCTCCTCATCAATATCCCTCAACAACCTTTTACACGGCGCACCACCCTCCGATCGCACTACAAGGAAAATTTTTTTTTTTCGGTCAACATCCACACGCTTGTGGGAAAAAAAAACACGTCAAACTCACAATGTCTGTTGAGAGCGTCCATTCGAGCAAACTGTTTCCCACATCCCCCACATTCGTGCGGTCGAGTGTCAGAATGTAATTGCTGATGTCGCTTACAATCATGCTGCCGTGCAAACCCTTTGCCACACTCTGGCCAGGGACACATGAACGGTTTTTCATCCTTGTGCGATCGTATATGACCTAACAAAAACGTGTCAACGGTCCCTGTCAACTGTTGAATGGTAAAAGGCATCAATCACCTTTGAGATTAAAACTGCGGGTAAAAGTACTTCCACACCCTGGAATGGGACAAGTAAAGGTGGCATCCTGTTTTCGGCGTTTTTGGCTGGCATCGGCAGTTCTCCCTGTGGTGACGGTGGGTCTTAGGACGGACGACTCTAACGTAAGCTGCGGAGTCGGTGAGGGCGATTGTCCAGGGGTATGATAAGTACTGCCGCCCGTACTGCTGGGCGTATATGTCCCAGGATATCCATTCTGATAACCTGCTTGTGACTGGGGAAATCCGACATCGAGAAGACTAGATCTGATTGCATAGTCATCGTAGGGGAGATCATTAAGACGGAGGCGTGGACTGGCATGAGGACTGGGATAAGGGCTAACTCGATGCTGAGTCAATGGGGATCCTCCTGGCCAGGCTTCGGATCCTCGTTCACTACGGGTCCCGCTAGACGCACGACGCATGTGTCCGGGACTAGCATCGGAAGGATGCACTGGAGATGCTGAACGACCACCAGATGGAAGAGAGGGTAATCCAAAAGTGGGCAGGTTCGGACTGAGGTATCCTCTTTGGCCAGGAAGAGAGAGAAATTGACTAGAAGATGATTGGGAATGGTGGTGGCCGGGGTGAGAAGGCGAGAGACCGATACCACGAATGTCCTCCGAGCGAGACTGGCGGTGTATAGGTTTAGACACAGTCTCTGACTTGACGCGGCGAATGGAGGGTGAATTATTGGGTGAGAGGAAGTTGTTGGCTGGTTTACCTCCAAAAGTAAAATTTGGATTGAGTTGAGGTTGTTGAGATGGGATATCATTTACGGTCTGATCGCTTACACCATTAGGTGAGAGGTAAGGCTGAGCCCAAGGGAGCTGCTCGGGGGAGGTATCGGACTTGCTCCTAGCCCTGGCAGGGATCAGAAGGGAGCTAGAGGCAGTAGCGGCTGCATCATCGACGGATCGAGAGTTCAAAGGGGCACTTGGCGGATAGTCATCAAACAGGGAGCCTTGAGAGGGAAAGGTATATTCCTGTTTGGGTAGCGTGTTAGAGGATTGAGTTGAAGAAGGGTGATTGACAGTGGACCATGGTTGTTGCAATTGAAGACCTAGAGATGAATCTGGCTGATTCTGAGTTAGCTGGAATGGGGATTGCTGACTAGTGTGTAAAAAGGGAGCCGGGTTGGCAGCGGAAGCGCCACCGCCGATGGGAGTTGCGGGGACGATATTCAACATGAGGCCTCCAAGACCATTATCAGGATCGGGGGCATTAATCTTTGGAAGAGGTTGTGGATCCGGGAGGTGATCATCGGGCATGAAGAGGCGAGGGGGAGAGAGAGGTTGGGGAGAGTGGGGGAGAGACTCCGTGGGGAAGGCAGGAGAGCGGAAAGACATGGCCTCGAAGGACTGGGCTACGTCAAATCGCGGAGAGGCAGAGTAGGAGACAGAGGAAGCACGTGAAGGTCTATCGTCGTCATTATCGCTGGAGGGAGAGGCATAATGAGGCATGTAGTCGTTGTCTTGGTAGACGAGGAGAGAAGAAGCAGTGGAGTTGTCGTAGTCTGCGGGGTCGTAGTCCGTGGGGAGAGTGTGGGCAGGATCGTCGAAGACGGTGAGGTCAAGGTCGTGTTCACCGATGAAGCTGAGCTCTGAGTGATTTGAAAATGGAGAATAGTAGGAGGGATCGTTGAAGGTAGGGAAGTCTTGGTAGGAATCAAGCTGGGGGGAAGGAGGAACAACATCGACCTCGTTTATGTAGGGAGAGTCCATCGTCAACAAATACAACAACAAGAATTCGGGAATGTCTGCAAAGTTGACACTCCGCCCGGCTATCCCCGCCATCATGATGGGCAGCTGCACAGCTCACAATAGCTCACAATGTGTACAGCCTGTTTGAACAGCCGCGACTCAGGGTAGATGCGGTGATTCAGGAAGCTGACATGCCTGATTGCGGTATAAAGCAGGGCAAGCAGTTTGAACGCCGGCATGAAGCTTGCTGCTCTCCTACTTTTTGTGCTCTTTTCGCTCTCAAAGGGGGCAACAGTGCCTCCGGAATTTCAATGCACTCGGGAATGCTGGCTGGAGGAGACTGAATGCAACAGCATCTCGCATGCTGTCAATGACCGCGGGTGCTGGAGATGTTGCCTGAACTGGTGAGCATGAATACTGGATTGTGGAATAACATAACTTTGAACAGAGGCCATAGATAGTCATGTATTCCCATGGATGGGCTTTTCCACGGGTGTTAATGTATTCTCACAAGTATAGTTGTATTCGGAATATATCTGTGTATTCCCACCAATATGTTCCCACGAATATATTTATTGTGGTGATGATGTATTGCAGCAACTTGACATGGGCCATCGGGATGGAAATCTGGCACACAAACATGCACATCGACTGCATTCAATTCCTCCTCGCCACATTTCCACTCGCTCTCTCATCCTTGATCATTTGCTCTGGCTTCATCTCCGCACCCGCTTTGCCCAGCTCCGTGCGGAACTCGGCATGTCCTCCATCCACCCCGACGACGACGACAACGACAACGACGACGGCGAGCTCCATCCCTCTCGCCAGGATCTTGTCAGAGCTCGCAGCCTCCGCCTCAGAGCTGACAACCTCGAAAGCGTGATCAGCGCCATGCTCGACCAGCCACCCTCCTCAGGTTCTCATCCCCATACCCTCCCCAACAGTGTCCGCCTCCGACTTGCCCTTGCCACCGTCATCAACGATATCTTCACCCGCTTTGTCCCTGACCACATCTACAGCTCTCGTTGTCCCCGTCATCTCCACACTGCTTGTCAGATCTGCTTCCAACCCATGTCTCTCTACGACGGCTCCACTGTAGGCTCAGGCCTTCTCCGCCCTGCCTCCAAGGGCAGTCATCTTCGGCGCTCCCTTTACCACACAAAACTCACCACCCTCATTCCCCGCTTCTTGCGTTTTTCGGCCCTCATCGCTGCAGAGTTTGCCCACGAGGCTCGCCCAACCAGGGAGTGGTATTTCTTGCTCCAAGGCTTGCTAACAAGAGCCGTCTTGGAGGGCTATCTCACCTCGGGCTGGCATGACTTCCAACCTGCACAATGTCTCCTCCTCGTTGGCATCGCCGCAAACAACAATCTCCCTCCTCTCCCGGACCCCCACTCTCAACAATTTGACCCAGACGGTTTCCCCGACCTCGATCAGGCCATCCGTCTCCTATTCCCCAGTCTTGACAACAACCTCCACTCCCCACAATCCAGAAAACTCCAGGAAGAATCTGAATACCAGACAGAGATGCTTGAGCGCCTCAGACGTGTCAGTTACCCCGTTCTATCTACCTTATTCTTCTCTCAATCCATCATGCAGTTTTGTGATATCCCCGAATCCACTCAGGACCTCTTGACCCACATGCAAGACTTGGCTTGGTCTTATCCTGCAGAGCCACTCGAATGCGCCGTTGTCAGGTTCTGTGAGGCCGTCGCGAGATGGAGAGGCAAACCAGAACTTGAATCAGTCAGTCGTTCCTCTTTTCATTCCTCTGCCTGCTTTATCTGTCTACATAGTACAAGAAGAAACCTCCCTCGTCTTCTGGAATGTCGATCGACTCCCTTGTACACCCGGCTGCATCAATTTCTAGCTTTTCCACCCTGGCCCCGACCCCTTACAATTTTGCTTCTTTTAGTTCCGTTTTGGTTCCCCCTCCGCCGCGGCCGACAAGGAAACCTTCGATTAACATGTACTTTTCTGGACGAGTTCCAAGTAAGCGTGCGAGAGAGGATGAACAAGATGTGGACGCGAGAGACGATGACGGCGCGAAGCGTTTACACGTGTGAAGAGATGGTATTAGTTGATCAGGTCTACTCGTTGACGAGGGGGGAAAAAGAAGTGTGTTGGTCCTACAAGACGTTTGATGGATGATTCGCGATGCGTATGATGCTGTGTGCATTTTATTTATGTTGCTTTTGGTGTATCATCTATAGTTGTCGGTGTGTGTTTTTCTTTTCTCTGTGGTGAAATTGTAGCATTAGTGAGATATAGACTTTTTTTGTTTTTTGTTGTGGTTTTTGGTTATGTGATGGAAGAAAGGTTTTTTTTGTATTGATTTTGTGAAGAAGGATCAAAATTGATGTTTTGTTGAGAATAAGATGAGATTTTTTTTTTCATGATTGATCCTTGACTACTCTCTCAGCACAGCAGTTGGTTTTAGACCGACTGAGAATGACACCGAGTTGGTGACTGAGTCTTAAAAGAAGTTGGCTGATTCCGTCTTGCGTGTGGGATCCGAGGTCTAGTATAAGTGGTGCTAGGAAGCTATATGGAGAATTGGATCTGGATCTGATAGAGTTGTTTTTGATTAAAGGCATTCTGATGTGTGTACTTTTATTACTGTGCAGGTTCATGACAATTGTTGGGTAAAGAGGAAAGAAGAAAGGAAAGGAAAGACACCTTTTTTTCTTATTTGAACTGTGAAATGCATCACTTTTTTTTTGCTTTGACTATGTAGCATACTTTGTCAAAGCTGAATGGACTGATCGCATGACTCGGCCTGTTGAGAACTATTTACATGGCACGATCAACGATTTGGTATGGGCATTTTGTGTCTTCCAATCAATCTGGGCTGGATATTTCTATACCATTTCTGATTACCGATAATATACTATCATGAATCTAGTTTCATGGTGGTGTATGTATGATTTCTGTGATAGAGACTTTAAGCCTGTGCTACGAGCTGGGCAAGTGTTTGAAAAAGTCAAGATGTGGACATGGAGGAAAACTCCATGGATTTTGGCAGGGCATGTGTGGAGCAGTAAACTCGGGACAAAGTAGGTTGATAACTAGCTAGCAATATCAGGCAAACCTCATTTCAAGGGTCACTGAAGTAGGTTGACTGACGACTGAGGAAGGGAAATGATTATTTATAGATAAATGTCCATGAGTGTTCAGATGGAGAGAAAACTGGCCATCCGGTGAAGTTGTAGCAGAAACATTACATGACAGTGAAAAGGGAATGATCCGAAAGAACCATGTAGCTAATCCGCATGTAATGGGCGTGGGACTTCCCAAGAGCTGTGTCTGATAAGCGGCGACTTGATTTATAGTGGATAGTGTAGTGAATTCCTGTGCTGATGGGTTTGATCCATGATCTTTTGACATTGGAAGGCAGAGTCTCAAACCCAAACCCAATGCTCATGTCTGACGACGGGCGCAATTCCAGGCCGGCTCAGGCAATCTTCATCAACCGGCTTCATCCCCTTTCCCCATTTCAACTTCAGGCACTTGATATTGTTAGGTTTCACTCGCACACCTCCTTGAGAATGTCACCTGAAGACGACATGAGTAGTATTCAGATGTCTACGTTCCTTTGCACCTTTATGTTGTCTGTCAAAAAACATATCTAGGAACGAGGCGATTTGGCAGGATCCGTCTACTTTCTGATCGACTACACCCCTCTGCCAGAACAAAAACAAGTAACTGCGCTGATCCAGCAGTATACTGTACCTCAGCGTGTTCAACAACACCAGCAGCAGCATCATGAACATGCGACAATACCTTTACCCTCAGGAGCACAACCACGTGGACTTCCACCTCAGCAGTCAACGGAAAAGGGATTAGGCTTCTCCTACCCCAGCTCATCGAACTCGAACTCTGCTCCGGCTCAGCTTTCTCTGGAACCTATGAATACAAGCCCGGTCAGCGGCGCACACGACAGCATGTCCACACCACTGGATGAACCTGCTACTGCGCAACATGCTGCAGAGAGTACAGGAACCAAGCCAGCGACCTGCTCTACTTTTGGGGGACCCATCGTCACAGAACCTCACTATCCCGTTAATGCTCTACCTGGCCCTTCTTTGAATCAATCAAAAACTAGTGGTTTCCCAAATGTTAGTGTCGTGGCACCTTTGGCAGAACCGTCGGATGATTCGCAGACTTCACCTGGTCATGGACAAGGGAGAGATCATCATAGCATGCAATCCAGTCAAGTAGTATTGCCATCACCACCACCTCAAGTTCATTCCATTGGTCCTACTGGAGTTCGTCGGCCGCATACGTTTGATGGTTATAGTTATAATCATCGTATGGGAAGGAGGTCAGGTGTCGATTGGATGGTTCCTGCCGTGGAACCGGACGCAGTCAAGGTAATGTCGCAAAAATTTGTTGTGTGTTTATTTTTTCAAGAAAAAAAATTCTTATAGCGGAAGATGACTGTGTCGGAACGCTTAGAACCGACGATAACCGACGCAACAAGAGCATGTTTCAAATACAAAGCAAAAGCCAGAATAACCGGAATCCTTCTCAATCTTGCCATCGGGCTTCAAGTTCTCCTTGGGTCTATCACGACAGGTTTATCAGCAGCAGCTACTTCTGGGTCGAGATCGGTAAGTTGAAAATGATTGGCGTGATCCTTTTTTTTTTGACATTGTGTACATATATATAGACTGCAATTCAAACAACAGTATTTGGTAAGTCGCACCGCCTTTTCGATAAGCTGTTTTGATAAATTTGGATTTATGTAAGGTGTGATGTCAACGGTGGTAGCTTCTTACCTTGCAAAAGCACGCGGGGCCAACGAACCCGAGTCATCAATCGCTCGAGTGAAAGATCTGGAACATTTTCTTCGGGAAGCAAGAGCATTTGACCTAGATCATGGTCATGATACTGGGGACTGGACTAAGGAAATTGATTATTTCCGGAAGCAACTCCAGGAAATGCTTGGGAGTCGAAAAAAGTAAGGAATCCTTATTCATGTATTGGTTGTCGAA
>Ga0153981_1000411_pt1 | contig 11466 bp, 22 predicted proteins | sample TSGA065MetaG_FD_104714 | JGI IMG/M metagenome (GOLD analysis project Ga0153981, IMG submission 104714) | Attine ant fungus gardens microbial communities from Georgia, USA - TSGA065 MetaG | ecosystem: Host-associated > Fungi > Mycelium > Unclassified | place: USA: Georgia, Magnolia Springs State...
CAATTATGCTGAGCCAGCTCCCTCCCTTGGCATATTTAGGGGTGATGAGGTGATCATTGTCATTATAGGTATCTAAAAAGTTATTTCCCCTATACAGAGCATTCTTGAAGTACATCTACCACTCTTCAATGAGGTCTTTGTACTTGTTCTTGCAGCAGTATTCCCAAGATTTCTTGTTGGGGTGCTGAGTGAGGATTTAGTGGAATTTGGCCTGTTAATCTGCCTTGTAATGAAGGGGCCACTTGTCATCACTGGAGCAATCCCAGAATTGGATCAAGTTGGAGGGGTTCTTATTGAAAAAAGACCTAAGGTATTCTGAAACAGCAAAGGTATATCTCTGCCTTAGGTAATTTGTGGTGTTGAAAAGTCTTTGTGCACACTGGATGGCATTTGTTAGTGTGAAGTTGTGAGGACTCAGAGCTTAACCAAGATGGTTGTTCAAGAAGAACTCAATAGAGTTCCTTGTTGGATTTCTCTAGGTACTTATACAAATATTAGATGGTCTATGTACCTATCTCTTGCAATCACATGACCTTTACTAAGAACTATCTATATCTTACATAATCCTTCCTTTACTATTTATATCTTTCCCATATTGTATTCTTGGATATTTTCCATCAAGTTAATAAATATGCAAGAAATAGTTTCCTTCTTGGTTGTCTCATAACATGGCCCTCCCTTCAAGTTTTCTCATTCTAAGGAATTTTTTGTCATGACTCAGCCAAATGACTAAGTTATTATTTCTTTTCTTTTTCTTTTTATTTAATTAGAAAACCAACAGATGTACAAGAAGAAATGACTCAAAGGAGAGTCATGGGACTTAATAAATAGAAGTAAATACAGAATGTGTATAAGTAGTGTATAGCAATCAAATGAGGACTCTATCAAGTTCTCCTTGTCAACTCAGACTAGAAGAATGATTAAGTCATCTCAGGCTAAGTCACTACACTAGAACTCAATATTCTTCATCAGCACTGCTCATCATAGAGCCCTGCCACCTCTTACTCTCTTATCTTTCTTGGTACCTGGGTGACACAACTCAGGACCACTATGACATAGCCAGGCCTAGGCTTAAGGGGACTTATCAGTCAGTTAAGAACTGAAGGTGAAGACATGGTACCAAGCTCAGGCACCATGATTAAGGCCAGAACTTGCAATTGAGCATTGGTAGATAAAATAGTAGCCTTTATCTTATAAACCTCATTCTAGTAGTCCATTGTGACCAATACACACAAAGGAGTAATGCTACATCCTTAGAAAGGCATTTAGGTTAGAGATCCTCTTCTTGGGGTAATAGTATAACCATATTATTAAGGCAGTAGTTAGTAAGGCAGTAGTTAGTAAGGCAGTAGACATCTAGCTGGGTAAAGATCTTGCACCCCAGTAGGCATAATGTTAGTGAGATCACTCTTTATCCCAACCCCTCTAGAGATGTAGCACCATGTCTCTAGATCAATATAATAACCTTCTGAGCAACATGCTCAAAGAAAAGCAAGCTCTTGCTTTACTAAGGGCACAGTTAGAAGGAAGGAGAAAAAGAGAATGTTGGAGTTATAAGAAGTTCAGGCACCTGGCCCATAACTATAGGAATAGAAATGAAGAGGAGAAGGGGAAATTGACTCCCCAGAATAGATTTGAAGTGTTGGCAAGCAGGGTGATAAGATATAGTATAAGGGAGAAAGTAAAAGTAAGAAAGCAAGAGATGGCAGAGGAAGTACAGTGTTTTAGATATAGAGGAATAGAGCACTACAAATGGGAGTGTCCAAACATTAAAGTGGAGAAGGAAAGGAGAAGGCAAGAAGAGACAGTGTGCCCTATAAGGGGAAAAGTGCAGCAACAGGAGGAAGTAAGAGGAATAGAGCCAGTGTGTCCTAACTGGAAAAAGGTGCAGGAATATTGTGGAGTGGAGAATGTACCAGAGAATGTACAGTTGTTAGAGTTAGGATAGATGACAGAAGAGGTCATAGCAATCCATATAGAATGTAGATGGTATGGAAAGAAAGAGATATATTGGGAGGACAACAGAGGGCAAGAAGTTCTCAGAGGCAGAAGGTTAGAGGAAGCTGAGTGGTATAAATGTCCAAGGCAAAGAAGAAAGAAAAGTAATGTGGTGTGCCCTGCATAAGGGAAAATGCAGCCAGGTGACACAAGAAGTAAACCTCCAAAAAGCATAGCAAAAGAGGAGGGCAAGCAAAGGGAGGTGAGAAGGATATTTAAGATGTTGAGAGAAATGTGGTTGAATATTGGTGTAGAAAAGGTGGACATCCATGAAAGAGTAATAGTAAAAGTGCTCTTGGATAGTAGCATAACAGAGATGTTTATAAATAGAAAAATGGCAGCTAGACATGGGTTTAGACTGTAGAAATTGGGAAGACCAGTGCAAGTGAGAAATGTAGATGGTACAAATAATAGTGTAGGAGCAATAACACACCAAGTAGAAGTGAACATGTACTACAAATGTCACATAGAAAGGATGAGAATAGATGTGTGCAATCTGGAGAAAACAGATAATATATTGGGGATGCCATGGTTACAAGCACACAACCCAGAGATTAACTGGAAAATAGGAGAAGTAGAAATGACGAGGTATCTGCTACTGTGTGGAAGAAATATGAAGCTGAAAAAAGAAAAGAAAGTGAAGAGAGTAAAAAGAGTAGCAACAATAGAAAAAGAGAAGATTGTGAAATGAACAGTAAACAATAAAGAGAACTGGGGAAGAGAAGAAAAGATTGAAGCAGACTATAGGAAAATTGAAGAGATAGTGCTGCAAAAATTCTTGAAGTGGAGAAAGGTATTTGAAAAAGTAGAGTCAGAAAGGATACCTGCAAGAAAGGTTTGGATCATACTATAGATCTCAAAGAGATATTTAAACCCAAGAAAGGAAGAATCTACCCTTTATCCAAGAATGAAAGGGAAAAGGTTCAGAATTTTATGGAAGACCAACTAAGGAAGGGGTATATTAGACCATCTAAATCCTCTCAAACATCACCAGTGTTCTTTGTAAGCAAGAAAAATGAAAGCAAGAGAATAGTTATAGACTACTGTAGTTTAAACAAACAAACTGTAAAGAACAACTACCTGTTACCATTAATAATAGACTTGATTGATAATATAGGGGGTAAAAGAGTATTTATAAAAATGGACCTGTGGTGGGGTTTTAACAATATAAGAATAAAGGAAGGGGATGAGTGGAAGGGAGCATTTATAATGTATATAGAATTGTTTGAACCAACTGTGATGTTTTTTGGAATGACAAACTCACCAGCTACATTTCAAGCAATGATGAATAAGATCCTAAGGGACCTGGTAAATGAGGGCAAGATCGCTGTGTTTGTAGACAATGTATTGGTAGAAACTGAAACAGAGAAAGGACATGATGAAATTGTAGAGAAAGTACTGAGAGGGCTAGAAGAGAACAATCTTTATGTAAAGCCAGAAAAGTGCATATGGAAGGTAAGAAAGATTGGGCTCCTTGGGGTTGTTATAGGATCCAATAGGATAGAGATGGAGAAGAAGAAAGTGGATAGAGTACTAAGTTGGCCAGGACCAAAAAATATGAAAGATATCAGGAAATTCTTAGGCCTTGCAAATTACTACAGGAGGTTTATTAAGGACTTTGCTCGAGTAGCAAGACCAATAAATGTGCTGACAAGAAAAGATATTAAGTAGCAGTAGGAAAGTGAGCAGCAGCAAGCATTCAATAAGCTCAAAAGGATCTTCACAATGAGACCAGTATTGGCAGCCCTAGATTTGAACAAGGAATTCAGGGTAGAAACAGATGCTTCAAATTATGCAACTAGAGGAGTACTCTTGATAAAGTGCTCAGACAATTTGTGGAGACCAGTGACTTTTATCTCAAAATCTCTAAGCAACACTGAGAGGAACTATGAGATACACAATAAAGAAATGTTAGCTGTAGTCAGGTGCTTAGAAGCCTGGAGATACTTCTTAGAAGGAACAACCATTAAGTTCAAAATCTGAACAGATTATAAGAATCTCAAATACTTCATGAAAGCACAAAACTTAAATAGAAGACAAGCAAGATAGGCTCTATATTTGTCAAGATTTGACTTTAGACTAAAACACATCCCTGGAAGCAAGATAGGGAAGGCAGACAGCTTAAGCAGGAGGCTAGATTGGGAGGTAGGAGTGGATAAAGACAACAAAAATAAAACACTGGTAAAACCCAAATGGTTTATAGTAAAGAAAACAGAAAAGATAGAGATCATTGTGAAAGGAGTTAATCTACTAGAGAAAGTAAGATAGTCAAAGGTAAAAGACAATGAAGTAATAAAAGCAATCAAGGAAATGAAACAGATGGGAGTAAAAATGTTGAGAGATGAAGAGTGGAGGGAAGTAGATGGCATAATGTATAAAGAGGGAAAAGTGTATATGTCTAAAAACAATATATTGAGGGTGGAAATAATTAGGCTATACCATGATACACTGGTAGAAGGACATGGAGAGCAATGGGAGACAGTGGAACTAATCACCAGGAACTTTTGGTAACCAGGAAGAATGAAAGAGATGAAAAGATATATAGAAGGGTATGATTCCTACCAAAGAAACAAAAACAACACAGAGCAACCAGCTGGCAAATTAATGCCTAACTCAATATCCGACAAACCTTGGACACATATTTCAACAGATTTTATTACAAAACTGCCATTAGTCTAGGGTTATGACTCTATTCTAGTAGTAGTGGATTGATTAACAAAGATAGTACACTTTATTCCAACTATAGAGAGAACATCAGCAGAAGGGTTAGCAAGACTGTTCAGGAACAATGTGTGGAAACTATATGGTCTACCCAAAAGTATCATATCAGACAGAGAACCTCAGTTTGCAGCAGGATTGATAAAGGAGTTAAATGGGATATTGGAGATCAAAAGCAAAATGTCAACTACATTTAACTCTCAAACAGATGGGCAAATAGAGAGGGTAAACCAGGAATTGGAACAGTACTTAAGAATGTTTATAGACCATAAACAAGAACAATGGCCAGACTGGTTAGGAACAGCAGAGTTTGCATACAACAACAAAGTGCACTCAAGTACAAAGACATCACTCTTCAAAGCAAACTATGGGCAAGATCCTAGGATAGGGTTTGAAGTAAGAAAGAAGAGAAAGTACCAAGGAGCTGGGAAGTTTGTAACAAAGATAAAGGAGATTCAGAAGAAAGCTAAGGCAGCACTAAAGAAGGCTCAGGAGGAGATGAAGAAATATACAGATAAGAAAAGAGGAGAAGTTGATAAGTATAAAGTAGAGGACTTAGTGATGCCCTGTCATGACTTAGCCAAATGGCTAAGTTATTATTATTTTTTTCTTTTTCTTTTCTTTTTATTTAATTAAAAAATCAATGGATGTATGAGAAGGAATAACTCAAAGGAGAGGTATGGAACTTTATAAATAGAAGTAAATACAGAATGTATATAAGTAGTATATAGCAATTAGATGAGGACTCTATTGAGTTTTCCTTGTTAACTCAGACTAGGAGTAGTTCTAAGGCATCACAGTCTAAGTTCCTATATGCCCAGTACCAAAGACCTAAAATACCAAATGGTTGGTAGAAGGACAGAAAAGTTGATGGAGAGGTTTGTAGGCCCTTATAAAGTAAAGAAAATTGTATCAGCAAACACAGTTGAACTAGAGCTACCTAGCATGATCAAAATACACCCAGTAGTAAATATCAGTAGAATATGTAGATATATAGGGCAAGTAGAGAGGCAGAGAAAGGAGCAACTAGCTCCAGTCATAATTGAGGGAGAAGAGGAATGGAAGGTCAAAAGAATATTGAACAAGCAATGGATTATAGAAAAGGATAAGTATCTAGTACAATAAAAGGAATTTACAGTAGAGTCAGATACTTGAGAGGGGATAGAAAACTTGGAGAATGCAAAAGGAGTAGTCAAAAAATTTGAAAAGGAATACCAATAGGATATAGAAGATGTAAGATGACAAGAAAGGAAAAAAAAAATGTTCAGAAGAGAAGAACTGCCAGGATAATTTACAACAAAGAAACTATTCAGATGGTTAGACAAAAGGTATGATAAGGAATATTGGGGAAGATTAGAAAGGAATTGGAGACAATGGAAAGGGGAAAGAGGAAGAGGAAGAAGAACTTTAGAAACAATTTGGGAGGAAAAAGAAGAAACTAAGCAAAAAGAATCAGAAATTAAGGAATGGACAGAAGAAGACAAAGATGAAATGGGTAACATAGTCAACCCCAACTATGAATTGTAAGATCCTTGGGACAAGAAACCTTGAGAGGGAGGTGATGTCATGATTCAGCCAAATAGCTAAGTCATTATTTCTTTTCTTTTTCTTTTTCTTTTTATTTAATTAGGAAACCAATAGACACACGAGAAGAAATGACTCAAAGGAAAGTCACAGAACTTGATAAATAAAAGTAAATACAGAATGTGTATAAGTAGTGTATAGCAATCAGATAAGGACTCTATCGAGTTTTCCTTGTCAACTCAGACTAGGAGAGTGATTAAGTTATCTCAGGCTAAGTTACTATATTTTTCCATTGTCTCTAGTTTTCTTCCTATCTTTTTTCCTTTTGTCTCTCATACTCCTTGTTAGACCATCCCTATAGTATTTTTGCTGTAAATCTCTCTGGTAGTTCTCTTGAGAATACCTTTTTGTCCTCTTTTTTTTTCTATTGTCATACTTCTTCAGTTTCTTCACCATACTCTTTCTCAAACTCTTCTACTAACTCTTTTGCATTCTCCAGATTCTCTCTACTTTCCCATGTATCTTCTTTTGCCATATATTCCTTCCACTATACTAGAAACCTCTCCTTTTCTCATACTATTCTTTTGTTTAGTATTTCTTCCACTTCAAATTCTTCCTTCCCTTTGATAATAACTGGTTTTGGTAGTATCTTCTTCTGTCCCTCTACTTGTGGCTTATATAGATGCACTTGACCTATGTTAACTACAAGGTGTATTCTAATAGAACTAGGTAATTCTAATTCTACCGCATTGCTTAAGATGATCTCTTTTATTCTATAAGGCTCTACAAAGCATTCCATCAATTTCTCTGATTATCTTCTCTTCATCTGCCACTTGAGATCTTTGGTACTTAGCAATACTAAGTTCTCTACTTTATACTCCTCTCCTTTACTTTGTTTCCTATCTGTGAATTTCTTCATTTCATTCTAAGCCTTTTTCAGAGCTACTTTTACTTCCTTCTGAATTTTCCATATTCTTTCTGCAAACTTTCCCAATGCTTCATACTTCCCCTTCCTTCTCCCTTCAAATCCCATCCTTGGATCTTGGCTGTAATTAGCCTTGAATGGTGATACTTTTATAGCCAAATGTATCTTGTTATTATATATGAATTCAACTATCCCCAACCAGTCTGGCCATTGTTCTTGCCTATGGTTGATAAAGACCCTCAGATACTACTCCAATTCCTGATTCACCCTCTCCATCTGTTCATCCATCTAGGGGTGGTAAGCCATTAACAACCTAGTCTGGATTTCCAATAGCTTATTCAACTTTTTTATTATTTCTGCTGCAAACTACACTCCCCTATCTAATATATTACTTTCCAGAAGCCCATACAGTTTCCAGATATGGTCTCTAAACAGCCTGGTGAATCTCTCTGCTGACATTTTCTCTGTAGTCACTATAAAGTATACCATTTTACTAAATCTGTCACACACCACTAAAATTGCATTATATCCTTGAGCTAAGGGTAGCTTTGTAATAAAGTCTACTGAAATATGGCTTCATGGTTTCTTTAGGATTGCATTTGACATTAACTTTCCTACTAGGGCCTTGCTTTTATTTTTATATTGCTGATAGGCATTGCACCTATCTATATATTTCCCTACTCCCCTTGTTACTCCTGGCCACCAGTAGTTTCTTGTAACCAGCTCTACCATTTTCCATCTTTCTCTATATCCTTCTACTAGTATGTCATAATATAGGTATACCACCTCTTCTCTTAGTTCTTCTTCTGGTATGTATATACATCCTTCCTTCATAACTACTCCTTCCTCTATCAACCATTCTTTATCTCTAAGGCTTTTCATCTCTACTCTCTTTAACTCTTCTACCACTTTTACTATATTCTCGTCTTCTTCCTGTGCTTTCTTAATTTTCTCCCTTAGACTCCCATCTTCCACTAGTGTTTCTACTCCTCTTATTTACTCCTGCCTGATCAATGTCCTATCCTTATTACTATTCTCCACTCTCTCCTGCCAGTCTACTCTTCAACTTAGGCCATCAGCTTTACCCATGCTTTTTCCAGGGATGTACTTCAAGGTAAAGTTGAAGTGCAACAAGTACAAGGCCCACCAGGCTTGTCTCCAATTCAGCTTTTGACTTGTCATGAAATACTGGAGGTTTTTATGGTCTGTCCAGATCTTAAACTCTATTTTTGCCTCTTCTAGATAGTGCCTCCATACTTCTAGACATTAGATTACTACTAACATCTCTTTGTTGTAAATCTCGTACTTTTGTTCTGTTGCATTCAGCAACTTAAAGATAAAGGCTACTGGCCTCCATTTTCCATTCTCACACTTTGTCAACAACACTCCTCCTGTTACATAGTTTGATATGTCTACTTCTACTCGCATTTCTTTGTCCAGGTCTAGTATTGCCAAGACTGGCTCTGTTGTGAATACCTTTTTTAATTTTTTGAATACCTTCTCTTGTTCCTTCCTCCATCTCCACTTTTTTTCCTTTTTAACTAACACATATAGTAGCACTGCAAGCTTTGCAAAGTCTTTAATGAATTGCCTATAGTAGTTGGCAAGTCCTAGAAATTTTTGTACCTCTTTTATGTTCCTCAGTATTTACCAGTTTAAGACTCCTTCTACCTTCTTCTTTTGCATTTCTACCCCCTTTGGCTCTATTACTACTTCTAAAAACTCCACTTCCTTCATCTTCTACCAACACTTCTCTGGTTTTACAAAGAGATCATTCTTCTTGAGTCGCTTCAATACTTCCTCTACTACCTTGTTGTATCTCTCCTCCATCTCTGTTGCTATAATAATGTTATCTATGAAGGTGGCCATATTCCCTTAATTTATCATATCATAGAACAGGTTGTTCATCATTGTCTAGAAGGTAGCAGGGGAGTTTGTGAGCCTAAAGTACATTACAGTTGGCTTGTAGGCTCCAATATGCATTATGAACACTGCTTTCTATTTATCTCCTTCTTTGATTCTAATATTGTTATACCTCCACCTTAGGTCTAGCTTTGTAAAAACCTTCTTACTGCCTACTCCATCCAGGATATCGGTGATCAGTGGTAATAGATATCTATTCTTGACAGTCTACTAGTTCACATGTCTATAATTCTATACCATTTATTGTTTGCCATCTTTTTTGGCTACAAAATATACTGGCGATATCTGTGGCAATTTCAACAGTTGGATATAACCTTTTCACAGTTGATCTTCTACAAATGCTTGCACCTCCTCTCACTCTTCCCTTGACAATAAATACACCTTCTCTTTCTTAGGCACAAAACCCTTCTTTAGCTCTATTGCATGATCCCAGGCCTTTTACACTGGTATCCTTTCTGGCTCTACTTTTCCAAATACCTTTTTCCACTTCCAAAACCTCCTTGGTACCAGTTTCTCCACTGTCTTCTCCTCTTCTATTTTTCTAACCTCTTTATTTTTTTCTTTCTTCTTTTTTTTTCCACAGATAGGTGGGCATCTTATCATCTTTACTTCTCCCTTTTTCCAGTCTATTTCTGGATTATGGACAGCTAGCCATAGCATACCCAGTATTACTTCCATCTTTCTCAAGTTGTACATATCCATTCTCACCCTTTCTATATGTTCCTTGAAAAACATATTGCACTCTACCTAGTGCATGATTGTATCACAAATGGCCACTTACTAATTTGTGATTGCTTGATTTGATAATCAAAGTGTTCAAAAAAGCAAAGTTAGATAAGTAGTAAAAGATGTTATTAAGTCTGAGGTTTATCCTCAGACATACAGTTCTTAAATACATGATTGTGGTAGTCTGTGCACCAGAACAGCCTACCACATGATCACTACCTATTGTTCTTGAAATAGAGATAACCTAACCATCTTAGGGCAGTCCTTTGTTCTATTCAAGAACAGATGATAATCTATAGGTAAAGATTAGTATCATGTACAAACATTGAGGACCTTGTATCTCCATGGGATCTTATCACCTCTGGATCTATTTATAGCTGAAAGAAGCGCATTAAAGAGAGCTTCACAATAGTCATTGAAGCAAATGATTATGTTAAGCAGTTCCTGAGATATTGGCAATTTAGTGTCTGGTAACTTGATGATCACAGGCTGATCTGCTGATAACTTGGTGAATACTGATTGCTTTGAGACATTTTTGGTACCATTAGAAAGGTCTTCTTAAGGGCTTTTGGTGGCCATTTAGATTGTCGAAATCGGTCAAGTATTCCTGGAGTTATGGTCCGAATGAAGTTTGTGACAGATTACTTTCCCCACATTTACTGTACCATCCATATTTTGTACTAGTAGAGGTTTTTTTAATTTTTCTAGTTTAAACCCTTTCTTCTTTGCAAACTTTGTGTCCATGAATAGGCCTGTTACCCTACTATCCAACAATGCTTTTACTGCTACCCCTTTATGGTTTTCCATTTTTTCCAATTCCACTTTCATCCACACTTTTCTTAGTGGCTGGAGGGTACACTGCACATTTCTTACTTCCTCAGTGTTGCTTTGACAAGAAACTTTATTTCCCAGTTTTTCTGGGTGCAATACACTATATATATTTGAGAAGGCTAGCTGGAAGCTCACTGTCCTCCATTGTCTTTTGCCAACTCTTGTAGTGTTTCTACTATTCTTCCCTCTCTTCTCTTCCTTTGCCAACAGTTTTTGGCCATATAGCCCCACTTCCCACACATATAGCACATTCTATCTTCCTCTCTTCCTCTATCAACATCCATTGTATTAGGGTCTCTTCCTAGCCTCTGTCCTCCTCAATTGTTTTATGCTTCTTCTCTAAAGTTTTGACCTCTTGCCTTCCATATGATCTGTTCCCCTCTTCCTCTATATGATCCTCCACTAAAGCCTTCTCTAGGCTGTGTATTTCCCTATAGGCATACTGCATTCCTCCCCAACATTCTTTCCTCTACTTTGCTCTGCCTCTGGTTTCTATCTAGCCTTACTGCTCTCTCCTACCACTCTTCTATTATGCTGGGGAGATTCTCTACCTCTGCCAATTTCCTCCTTAGCACTCCACTTAACTCTCTCTTGAATTCTTCAATGAGGGACCATCCCTTATAGCCACTTTCTTGTTGTGAGAACCTCGAGTAGGAAAAAGGTTCCCCACACATTTCAAACACCCAAGTATACAACGGAGTAAAAGGCAGGATAGGGACTGAGTAAGCCAAAGTCATGTGACAAGGTCAGGTGACCATAGAACATTCTGGAAAGAGCAGGTGACCATAGAACATTCTGGAAAGAGCAGGTGATCATGGGAC
>Ga0153981_1000412_pt1 | contig 11454 bp, 11 predicted proteins | sample TSGA065MetaG_FD_104714 | JGI IMG/M metagenome (GOLD analysis project Ga0153981, IMG submission 104714) | Attine ant fungus gardens microbial communities from Georgia, USA - TSGA065 MetaG | ecosystem: Host-associated > Fungi > Mycelium > Unclassified | place: USA: Georgia, Magnolia Springs State...
CACCACGCTAGCGGTGTGTCTTTCCTAGTCATGCCAAAAAGAGCGACTTGCCTTGCGCACGAACCGGATACTCATTGTAACCGAAAGAGAGAGAGAGAGTCAAAGCATCACTTTGTGTGTGTGTGATATCTTTTAGCCAGTTCAACAGACACCGTGAAACCCTCTCAAGTCTTTTGCGCATGTTGGATCGATGGCTCAATCCCCCCCCCCCTTCCCTCTTTCTTTCTGAGAACGAGCTTCTTGAGAGAATCCATTAACCTGGGTTTAAAGCTTATGAGCTTCCACACGTGGAAGGAAACTCGGAAACTGACTCCTTGGATGAAGCACAAAGGCAAGTAACTTCCCTGACTTTATAGAAACTAGCAATTACCAGGAAACGACATGACAGTGAGCATGACAAAGAGGCAATGTGAAAGGAAAGGGGGCGGGGGATGGAACTTACACTCCACGAACGAACAAGAGGCAAAGTAGTAAAAGAGCTACTTCTTGTAAAAATGAAGCAAACCCAAACCTTGTTATCATCGGTGCTTCATGCTTCGCTTTCCCCCTTCCCTTCCCTAGATGTCTCTCGTAAAAAATAAAAGTAAAAAAAGGCGCACACCCTCCATCCCGGAAATCTAGCCACTTCTTTTTCTTGAGCCTGATCAGAAATAGCAATTCTTATTAAGCAAGCTAACTGCTCCTTGGGGGTCATACCCAGCGAACGAGAAACAAAAGTCGATAAACGATCCTTATTCAAAAACAAGAACAAAAAAAATACACCCTTGTTCTCCACCGCCCCCTCTTGAACAAAACCCAAAACACATTTCCCCAGAGAGAGGGGGTTATCCTATATATAGAAAACCAACTCACTTATTCTCCACTCGTACGCATTAGAAGAAAACAGAAAACATAATCCTGTGTCAATATAACCTAGTCCGTGTATAGTGACGAGGCGCTCGTTTTTAAAAAAAAACACAATGCCGAAAGAAAAAAAAAGAGAGAGAAGAGGCGTATAAAAAATCACACGCTAAAATAATATGACGAGAGAGGGGAGGGAAATATATAATAGAATAGTAGGTTTCGACACGGACACAAAAAAAAAAAGGGCCATAAAAAAAACACTTGTCTCTCAAACCTAAACCTAAACCTAAGCCGCCGTCATTCCATTTCCATTTCCACTTCCATTCGCACCACCACCTACTGACGAAGCAGATCTAACACTTTCACCACCATCAACATGACCTCCGCCTTCCTCAGACAACCCCATCTTCCTCCTCACAGCTTCAAACGTCTTCAACATCTTCCTCCTCGCACCCAACGCAGCCACTCCCATCTCTTCAAGCTGAGCTTCATCCAACACAACAATCTCTTGCCACTTTTTACCTTCAAAATTCGTCGTATACTTGTGCAAGCGAAGACTCCTCAACCAGGCAGGTACATCGTTCAACAACGCAGGATCAAAATCTTCTTCTCCCTTGGGAGTGCTCGCGCTCGAAGAACCACCACCCGAAGCCGGACTAGAGGCAGTTCTCAATCCCGGAGAACGACCAGACGGACCAGGTCTCCGACCCCCTCCTCCGGCAAAATGGTTGTAGCCCATAGACGGAATGTTGAACCAGGGCGTAGGCTGACCGTACTGCTGGGCGTTGACGGCGAGTTGGGCAGCGAGGATCTGGCTTTCGGGAGACAGAGAACTCAACATACTGAACGGATTGATAGAACCAGCGAGATTCGTTAGGGCAGCAGCAGGCATGCTTGGCAAGGGAGAGGAACCCATACCCAGATGAAGATTCCCAAATTGCATGCCAAGACCGTTGATGGCGCTGTTGTTGTCGTCGTTGAAGCGAGGATTGGCAGAAGGCACCTGGCCACGATTGACCCAGCTTCCACTGGTATTCCTCATCCCGGAGGGATTGCGAGATCTTTGGTCTGGCTGGGAAGCTGGGTTGACGGGATTGCCTGCATCGTCGTAGAGTTGGTGGGAGGAAGGCTCGGAAGGCTTGTCGTTATTAAGAGGTTTCCTGCGGTAGACGGTTGGATCACTCATGCGGGGTACGGTGGATGGAGAGTTTTTGGAAGCAGAAGCATCGAGGGACTGGGAGTTCTTTGGGAAGAGAGGGATGGCGGGGGTGTTGACCATGCTGGCCCAGCTATCACCCTCTGTTGCGGCAGGACCGAGGTGGGGAGAAGGAAGGGAGCCTGAAAAGTCGCTGCTCTTGGGACGGGAGATGACGTTTTCCTGGGAGGCGGAGCTGGACTCTGAAACCTGGGCGAGGGTGGGGACGGCAGCCCAAGAGGCACGGACATCGGGAGCTGCGGAAGCCAAGACGGGAGCGGAGATGCGGTGAGGGTGGGCAGCAGCAGCGTTTGCCTTGAGCTTGGCGCGCTGGTGGGCCAGAGTTGCGGCAGCGTCGGAAGAGGAAGGACCGGCAGAGGGAGTGTTTGCGGCTGAATCTGGAGAGAGGAAGTTGGAGTTGTTGCTGTCGAGAACGAGGGACTGGCGGTTCTGAGCAAAGGCGCGTGCTGTGGGGGAGGGCGGGATGTTGAGGGCGGGGGTCAAGCGGGCAAAGGACGCCTCCATCTGGTTCTGCATGGAGCCCACGGCGGGGCTGAGGAGGGCAGTCATGGGGTCTGCCCTGGCCATCTGCTGGAGGACGGTGATGAAGAAACGGATCTGAACCTGGGTTGAATGCTGGAGAAGGCTGTAGAGGGCGGCGGTGCGCTCTGCTTCTGAGAGGACCTTGAACCCTGTGGGAGCATGAGCGAGAAAAGAGGAGAAAGAAAAGACTGACACTGCTCGATGGCGCCGAGCTCTTCTTTGAAGTTGACATCGAGGGAGGCAGCGGCCATGTCTTCCTGCATGGAAATGAGCGCAGAGCGAAAAGAGAAGGAGAAAAACGCACAAGAGTGGCCTCGTAGTTCTGGAGGTTTTCAAACCACTGGTCGAGAGCCTCTGCTGGAGACGGGGTGAGGACGGGGGTGCACGGCAAGGAGAAAAAGCACCTTCTGGAGTCTGGAACATGCCTGAGCCACCGAGGAGCTCGCTGGTGGGCCTGGCGTTGAGGTGGTGAGCAGGACGAGGGGACGGCGGCGGCATAGGAGGAGCGGTGGACTGGCACTCGCTCGACGCAGGAGATCTTGACCGCCCGCTCATACTCTGGCCTGTCACATTGGTCACACATGCACGACCATCACTTTCTCCACCACAAACAGCGGTATGTTTTTTTTATTCTCCTTTTTCGCAGCTCTGCTCACATTTTACAAGCCTGTTCGACGCTGCAGACAGCACAGAGGCCCTCCTCAAAGACCTCCGCGACTCTGGCCACGTCCACAGCTACCCAAAGGACACCCTCAACGTTCTCAAACTCGACCTCAGCCTTGGCTCCGCCTCTGCCCTCACTCTCGTCCACCAGCTCGAAAAGTCCTCTGTCGAACGCCTCTTCACAGACCGCATCACTGCTGCCGTCGCCCACATCGACAATCTCCGCCTCCGTGTCCAGGACCCCTCTTCCAAGGTCCTCGTCACCGGCGACCTCAATGCAGGAAAGTCCACCTTTGTCAATGCCTTGCTCCGCCGCGATGCCATGCCCGTCGACCAGCAGCCCTGCACTACCGCCTTCTGCCAAGTCCATGACGCCGCAGAAAACCAAGGTTTAGAGGAGGTTCACATCCTCAATCCCGCCCTCCACTACGACCCCCTCGACCCCTCTACCCACTCAAAGGGTTCCCTCGCTCAGCTCGAGCATATCGTCGCTGACAACGAAAACACGGACCAAATCATCAAGGTTTATCTCAATGACACCCGGGCCCCTGACCAGTCCCTCCTTAACAACGGTCTTGTCAATATCTCTCTCATCGACGCCCCTGGTCTCAATCGCGACAGTCTCCACACAACGGCCCTTTTCGCTCGCCAGCAGGAGATTGACGTCGTCGTCTTTGTTGTCTCCGCCGAGAACCACTTTACCCTCTCCGCCAAACAGTTTCTCTCCACCGCCAGCAACGAAAAAGCGTATCTCTTCATCGTCGTCAATAAATTCGATCAAATAAAAAACAAGGACAAATGCCGCAGACTTGTTCTCGACCAGATCAAGCTCCTCAGCCCCCACACTCACCGAGACGCCAACGACCTTGTCCACTTTGTAGACTCGGCCGCGGCACTACAGTCTTTTACCCCGGCTTTTGAACTCCTTGAATCTGCCCTGCGTTCCTTCGTCCTTGTCAAACGCTCAAAGTCGAAGCTTTTACCCGTCGCCACCTATCTCCGCAACGTCCTTTCAGATGTTGATCTCCTTTCCAGTGCCAACGCCATCTTTGCTTCTGCCCAACTCGAAAGTGCCCGTACTGAGCTCTCCCATTCCCGGCCTATCCTCGAAAAACTTGACGCTTCCTATGACGCCCTCGAGACCTCCCTCGACTCGACAGAAGAAGACCGCGTTTCTCTTGCCTCTTCCAATACCAAATCCATTCTCGTCGATGCTTTGGATCGGGTGTCACAAGGTCATTTGGGTGTCTCCAATTCTCCCATCCCTTTGCCATCTTACCCCGGTATTCTCGGAATTTGGGACTACGCCAGGGACGTCAGGAAGGCCTTGCTCGCCAGTATCGATGCTGCCGTCAAACTCGCCGAAGAAGACGCCAGAGTGTCCACGAAAATTGGTGTTGACAAGGTCCAAGCTTTTGAAGAGGAATATTTACCCGAGGGTGTCGAGCGGAGTCGCAAAGTTTTCGTCCCGGAGGCCATGTTTTCGAGTGATCGACGTGCCAACAAGGTCAGCAAGCGCAGGAAAATAGTTGTAGCTGGAGCTACACACGGTCTTGGTATAGGTCTTGTGTCCCGTCCTGAATTTCTCGAGACGACGGTTTTTGATCTGTTTGACGTCAAGTACCAGTTTATGCTCTACTTTTCGAATACCAAGCACAGTTCCTCGTCCTCGTCCCTTGTTACCTACGGCTCGGACGACATCGACATCGACGACGACCAAGGCCCAAGTCCAACGGCTCTCAGCGTGCTCAGTCTCGGTCTCGGTGCTCTGACGATGGTTGGAGGACAGGCTATCGGTGCTCGTGGTGTGATTGAAGGCATCCTTCGTCTAGGTGATTTATTCTCCAACGAATCTTCAAAGACCTGGATTGCACCGGTGTTGGGCGTGACCACGATCGGACTGGGAGCGTACCTCGTCTTCGAACTGCCTTCAACTATCCCACGTACGATTGGTCGACGAGTGCGATCTCAAGTCGTGCGTGCGCATCGTCAACAACTCCTAGCGCCCTCCTCCCCTGTCTATGTACCATTGTCTTCGCGTTCTGGGGCGTCTTTGTATACGCCAGGATTTGTAGACGGCCATGCGGAAAGGGTGGGTAAGGAGACGAGAAAGGTGTTGAGATTGGCGTGTTGGGATTTGAGGGAGAGGTTTAGGGTTGCGTTGCAGGAGAGACAGCGGCAGGTGAAGAAGAGTGAGGAGATGGAGAGGAGGGCTGGGGAGGCGATGAGGTGGTTTGAGAGTGTGGGAGAGAGAGTGGAGGTGATTAGGAAAGAGATTAAAGTGGAGGAGTTGGAGTCGATGTAGGGTTTGGTGTTATTATTATTTTGTTTCGTCAAAGATGAATGGATGTGTGGGATATTTTTCCTTTGCTTGGTGTCTTCTAGGTTTGTGAAAAGAAATTGATTTTTTTGCTGGTAGGGGAGAACTGGTAAATCAGCGCGAAGGGGATAGCGGTGTGGGCAAACCCACTCAGAAAAAATGCCTTGAGCACTTGGCCTCACTGCTGTAAGACAGGGCAAAGAAAAATAGTAATACCTGCCCTCCCCCCCTCCCCTTTTTTTTTCCCGGGGTGGCGGTTCAGGTAGGCTGTGTGCTACCCTTTCTTTCTCTCCTGCCTCTGGGATTTCTTGGGTTCTTATATAGGCGGTTTTATTCTCTTTTTTCCTTGATTTAGTACTGAGTTTGTCCTTGGGAGGGCTTTTTATTATTATTATATTTTAGATACGATTCTGTCTACTTTTTGGGGGTTTAGATTTGACCCCTATTCTCAAATGTGATTTCTTTTTCTCTGAACGAGTTCTTGTTTTTTTTCGAACCAGTTGACCATGCGATGATCAAGTTCGAAACGAGGGCATCACATTTTGTGAGGTAACGTTAACGATCAAGGAATTTTTTTACCCTTTCCTAGGATGATTTCTTGTACAGAGTAAGTAGTTGGTTGGTTTCGGGCAACTCCTGTTAGGTTCCTTGTTCTTCTTGCTTCTTTCATTCTTATTAGTTTTCCTTGCTCTTTTTGCTTCTTTCGTCCTTATTTATTGTAGAGTGTTTGTATTCTATCGCCAGACTGCGTTCGAGCCACCGCATCACAAATACAAAAAAAAGACGTTGCTATGTGATTTGTTATCAGTAATCCAAGGGTGTGTTTGACTAGTGCAAACGGAAGAGATAAACATTCTCTGATAAATCGGGTCTTTTTTGATCCCTTGTGTGGTGTCGTTTCTTTTCGCCTTTGAGGGTAACGCCACTCCCCCCCGAGTTTTTTTTAGACGGCTCTGACAATATTTTCCACACGAACGATATATATAGGTACCCATCTCTCTCTCGTTCTCTCTCCCTTATCAAAACTCACACTTGAGATAAATGTCTCGTTCATCGCGCTCGAGCAGAAGTCGAAACGCCTCCCCTCTTCGATCAACGTTTGGGAATCCTTCTTATACGGTGAACAATATGTCTGTAGCGGATGAATTGCACCCTGTTTTGCATGCTGGTCGAGTCGCTGTTGTAACGGGTGCAGCGAACGGGATTGGGAGAGCTGCTGCGAAGGAGTTGGCAAAGTAAGTTTCTTTCTTTTAGCTTTTCATTCGTGAATGCGTATACTTTGAGTTTCTTCCCACTTTCCTGGGTATTGATGATAAACTTCTTACGCGTGACAGGTTGGGATTGAAGATCGCTGTAGCGGATGTTGATGAGGAGCAGTTGAATGGTGTTGGAGAAGAACTTGCGGAATTAGTTGGAAAGCAGAATGTCTTGATTGTCCCTACGGATGTATCTAATCTGGAACAAGTGGTGAAGCTCAAGGAAAAGGTTTATGATAATTGGGGAGAGGTAAAGTGGTTTATCTTTGGGATAAAAACATCGCCTAACATGTGTTGTTTAGGTTGCTGTATTGATGAACAATGCTGGGATTGGATTGAGAGGTACTTCTTGGGAAGGAATGGAGAATTGGCAAAAGGTCTTCGATGTTAATCTGTTTGGGTGAGTTGTTTTTGCGCTTTTTTGTAATGAATTCATTGATCTCTATCGTTGATTAGTGTCGTGAATGTCCAGCATACCTTTGTACCGGTGAGTGATAATTCTGTTTTCTTTTCTTTCATAGGCTGAATCGATTGGAAAACAAAAGTCTATGATCCACCAAGAAAATCAAGCAATGATCATTAATACTGGTTCCAAACAAGGTATCACCAATCCTCCGTATGTCTCTGCTTTTTTTCAATCCCGTCTTACAAGTTGATCTTGTAAAAAAAAATGTTTAATCAGTGGAAATGCCGCATACAACGCATCCAAAGCTGCGGTCAAAATCTTGACAGAGAATCTTGCTCATGAACTCCGTGAACGTCCCGAGAAGAACGTGACAGCTCACCTGTTTGTGTACGTCCTCCCTTTCGACTGACGCGGAACAAACTCAAACTTTTCATATATATATATATTAATCAGCCCTGGGTGGACTTGGACTAAACTTGCAGGTGATAATGGGACCAATGCCAAACCTCAAGGTGCATGGACAGCTGAAGAGACGGTATTGTATATGTTGGATAAAGTTCGTGGTGGCGAGTTTTATGTCCTCGTGCCCGACAATGAGACGAAGAGAGAACTTGATCAGTTGAGGATCATGTGGGCAGCTGGGGACGTTGCAGAGGGTAGGCCGCCGTTGAGTAGGTGGGATAAGGATTATAAGCCATTGTATGATGAATATGTGAAGGAAGGAATGGCGGCGCTTGATAATTGATCCCTGGTCAAAAGTATGACGAGGAAGAGAATTTGGATTCTGTAATTGGAATTTGTGGTATATGTAATTGGAACTGGAAAAATGAGTTTGGACTGGTATTTCGTTACAAGAGTGGACTAAGAGTTAGAGCCAACTGTCTTGGAAAGTTCCGATATACGTTATTACCGAGGTTTTTCAGCTAGACACTGTCAAGTGGCCAAGAGTTGCAAGTTAAAAGAACAGATCTGAGATTTTCACCAAACTAAAAGGGGATGGAGTCTCACTTTTAACGTCAATTAGTTTTACCCCGGTACCACAATAAACCATAATGCGGAAATTTTTTTACCCCACATCAAGGTACCGGTTTCTGGTTCAAATGACTAAGTCTAAGTTTGAGATACGGGGGGACTTTTTGATTCCACTGCTATGTACTTTACTGTGTATCTGCAAAGAACTTGGTTGTATACCGCAAATGTCAGTTCTGGAACTTTTTCGTGTCATTATTGAGTCGCTTCTCGTAAAGTGGTTGGACGTACCTGAGTGCAGGGTCAATGCGCACAATTTCAAATGAGACACTCGTGACCGTACCAATGGAACTGAAAAATGGACCGAGGCATAATGGAGCTGGCTTCAAAAATCCGCCAGGAGGTGGACGTGAAACCCGGACTTTTGATGAGGAAATCATGTTGGATAACAGATTCCATACAGACAAAACCCCATTGGAAGGAGTTCTCTAACAAGATCCGTCTCAGACGTTGTACTGTTGTTGAAAACGATTTAACATCAATTTCAGCTATAACTTGGATTTCGGATCTTATCAGCTGGGCGGCAAAGAATAATAGAGAACTGAGCATCTGATCCCAGGAACTTTGAATTATGGTAGCGCGTAGAATGCATATTGGAATTACAACCCTGAGTTTGGGGTTCGGAAGATCACATGAAGTCTAAAGCAAGTATCAATTATTTATATCAGGCCTACAGCGGAAATAGCTGCCCGAGATAGTTGACGTATAAAGATGTTACTCCAATTCTTGAGTTCCTCCCCTGTTTTTGTCTCCCGCTTCTCTCCACCATAACCATCGTCGCAGCTATCTGCACCAAATAACTCCACAATGTCAACCCCAGTGGCTTCAACCACAGATCTGTCTGGCCCCAGGCTCGGACTCAACAGCAAGGAACCTTTGAATCTCGTCAGGAACATGCCCGGCTATACTACCCCCGTCTTCCGGGGCAAGGAGGAACAGCGAGCCCTCGTCGAGCAAGAGGTCGCCGCCAAGGTCAGGATTATCGTCCGTCATCACGAATGATCAGTATTGATCGATTTCTCAGGGTTTCATTCCTCATGAACTTGTTGCTGGGGAAGTCAATTGGTTCTACTCGAACCTCGGTATCGATGATACCTACTTCCAGAATGAATCGCGCGAGGTCATCTCGGACCATATTATTGCCCTCTTTGGCGCTAAGATAATGGCCTTCACGAAGCACGACCCATCTACCCTCGTTATCGACCTTGAGAGGATTGATGAGCGCGGGAACGGCGCGACCTTTATTCATACTAGTGCTCCGGGTCTCACGACAACCGAAGGGCCTGGTGCCACTTGTGAGGCTAGGTCAGTTGTGAAGTTCATTATAATTCTTCATTCTCGTGATTGGCGGTATCGACGGGTTTGATTTCTCTGACCCGCATTACGGCTCTGCCAGTTCCTTGTAAAGCACAGTGCATATATGCGATGTCGTCGGCTTGCTTGATAGGGTGCTAATTTCCTGTCTCATAGGATTGATGAGTTATTTTTGGACAAATCTTCACCTAAGAACGCTTATCGCCTCGAGACTTTCCGGTCGGTTGGTTCCATCTCGGCGACAGCTTCCCAGCAGCTTCGGTGCTATTTTGTTACGAAATGCAATTTCCCCAAAACCAAGACAGATATCATCCCAGGGCAGACTGACATTCGCTCAGTGTCCGACTCGACCTTCCTCGAAAAGGCGACCAAGAACACGCTCGATATATACCAGAAGGTTATGTCCAATGTGGAGACAAGACATGGTCCTGTTATCGAAGTCTATGAGGTTGAAGGAACTCGTAAGCGTAGGTTGGTTATAGGGTACAAGATGGGCACTACATCTCGTTACTTCAGGTAAGCGTCAGGTTCGATTGCCCTGACCATTGATCAATTTTCTTCGCAGTGCCCTCTCGAACCTCTATCATTTTTACTCGCTTTATTCGACGGGTAAATATGTAGGTTGGTAGAAGTTTGTTCCACTCTAAGATAACGACCTTACTCATTGACTGATAACAGAACAATTCGCTAATGGAATCACTATCATCTCCATTTATCTCAACCCTCTTCCGAACTCCCCGGCACCTCCCATTGAGCACTCAATTTATCAAGTCATGAAGGAGGCTTCGCTCCTCTTCTGTCTTCCAGATAATCCATTCTTCTTACCCAAGTCCCCTGAAAGTCATGCAGTCCAAGAGGCAACCTATGCATGTAAGATTCTTTTGATCTTACTTGTGCCTGATAGCTTACAGGAAACTCCAGATTGTGGTTGGATTTTCGCTCAACATTTTTGCAATCGCCTTGGTCCTGCGTATCTGCAGCTCAAGAATGTATTGGACGAAACTGATCCCGCCCATGCTGAAGTTTTGAATAACATCAAGCGAAGGTTCCGTGAAGAAACATTTACGCGAGAAAGCATTGCTCAGGCCATTCAGGCCCACCCCCTTTTGGTTCGTCCTAGGTATATACCTTGTTGAACGAGGCGCTGACGTTCTTATAGATCCGTCTGCTTTACGTCAACTTTGCGATGATCCACTATCCTCAAATTGCCGAAGCTTCTAAGATTGGGTAAGTATCCTTAAAATCAAAGAGCATGTTTAGCTGATATACACACGACGGGACAGTCCTACTCTCTCTTACCAACGCTTGCAGACAGTTCAACCACTATCGGATGAGGAACTATACGATAAGATTCGCCGCAGTGTTCCCAATAAACAAGAGCTCCAGGTTCTTGAGAGCTTCCTCATCTTCAACAAGTCAGTCCCTTCCACTTCATAACCCTATTCACAGCTTGACTCTTGCCTAGGCATGTCCTGAAGACTAACTTCTACCAGTCGACCAAGGTTGCCTTGTCCTTCCGCCTAACTCCTGAGTTTTTGCCCGAGGTCGAATATCCTAAGACACCTTTTGGCGTGTTTTTCGTGATTGGCAACGATTTCCGTGGATTCCACATCCGTTTCCGTGATGTCGCTCGAGGTGGCATTCGTCTCGTCATGTCGAGGAACAGGGAGTGAGTGATACGTGATCTTACATCTTTCATGGATACTGAGCCAGGCGTAGAAATTACTCTATCAACCAGCGTATGTTATTTGACGAAAACTACAACTTGGCTGCAACCCAGTCGCTCAAGAATAAGGATATACCGGAAGGAGGAGCCAAGGGTACTATTTTACCTTCGCTCGGTGCTCGTCCAAGGCGCTGCTTCGAGAAATATGTTGACGTGAGC
>Ga0153981_1000417_pt1 | contig 11397 bp, 12 predicted proteins | sample TSGA065MetaG_FD_104714 | JGI IMG/M metagenome (GOLD analysis project Ga0153981, IMG submission 104714) | Attine ant fungus gardens microbial communities from Georgia, USA - TSGA065 MetaG | ecosystem: Host-associated > Fungi > Mycelium > Unclassified | place: USA: Georgia, Magnolia Springs State...
AAAACGCGGTGTCGTTCATGTCCAGCGGGCCGGTCAGCAGGTTTTTCACCACGTCGCCGAGCGGTTGCTGACAAACCTGTTCAAGCATTGCACCAAGCACGTCTACAGCAAGGGAATATCCCCATGAGGTGCCAGGCGCATACAATAAAGGGACAGCGGCCAGACGACGCAGGTTTTCCTCCAGCGAAATCCCGCTGTTATCCATGCCGTCAGAAACACCGGCAAGTGCATACGGACCCTGCTCATCAGGCTCGAAAAAGCGGTAACTCAGCCCGGCTGTGTGGCTTAATAAATTTCGCACGGTGATCTGCGCGGGCTGGCCACCGGCAAGGGAAGGGGAAAATTCCGGCAGCCATGTCTGAATATTGTCATCGAGCGCCAGTTTACCTTGTGAAACTAAGATCATCGCGACGGTAGATACGATGGGTTTGCTGACTGACGCCAGACGGAACAGCGTATTTTCTGTCATTGGCCGCCCGGCCTCGCGGTCAGCCAGCCCGGCGGCGTGGTGATAAATCAGCTCGCCTTGTTTAGCGACCAGCACAACGGCACCCACAAGGCGTTGTGAGGCGATCGCCGTTTCAATGACGAGGTCGAGGCGGGATTTCAGCGTGGAGGAATTCATGGTGTTATCTCAGTTTCTGAATGTGTTAAATCACGATAGAGAACTCCTCAGTACGGAAAAAGTAGGGTAGATTTCCAGAATATACGGACACTAATGTCCGCAATGAGAGGTGGCAGTGGAAAGTCTGAGCAGCCTGAATGTGTTTGTACACGTCGCGGAAACCCGCAGTTTTGTTGCGGCCGGTCGCCTGCTGGGCGTTTCTGCCTCGGCGGTAGGCAAAACTATTGCGCGCATGGAAGCCAAGCTGAATGTTCGCTTGTTTCACCGCAACACCCGCAGCGTGACGCTGACGGCAGAGGGCGCGCTGTTTCTCGAGCGCAGCCGCCGGATTGTTGCTGAACTGGAAGCGGCGGAAAGCGAGTTGTTGCAGCTTTCCGAATCCCCGCGTGGTCGTTTGCGGCTGAGCCTGCCGCAGGTCAGCACGCTGCTGTTGCCGGTGCTGGGCGAATTTATGCGGCGTTACCCGGATATCGAACTGGATCTTGATTTCACCGATCGCATTGTGGATGTGGTGGACGAAGGGTTTGACGCCGTGGTGCGCACCGGTCAGATGGCGGATTCGCGCCTGTCGATGCGTAAACTGGGGACGTTTCGCCATTTACTGGTGGGTTCACCGGCGTATTTCAAAGAGTATGGCGTTCCGGTTTCGCCGCCCGATTTGCTGAACCACCGGTGCCTGCATTTTCGTTTCCCAAACAGCGGAAAGCTGGAAACCTGGCCGCTTTCGGGATATCAGGATCTGGCTCTTCCGGTTTCGATGGTTTGTAATAATATCGAGACGCGCCAGTGTTTTGCGTTGCAGGGCCTGGGCATCACGTGTCTGCCGGATTTCAGTATCCGCAAAGAGCTGGCAAAGGGGCAACTGGTCACCGTGCTCAATGAGTATGTCAGCCGCAGCGCCGACTTTTTCATTCTCTGGCCGTCGGGTAGGTATATGACGCCGAAACTGCGGGTGCTGATCGACTTTCTCAGCGAGCGGGTTTTCCCTGAAATCCCGGAACTGGCTTTACTCTGTCCTAATTAACCGTATCTGTAATGTAGGGAGTTTTTTGATGAACAACACTGTTGTAATTGAACGCTTTTCTGCCGCTGACCAGCGCGGCGTGGTAGAGGTAATTTTGCCTATTCAGAATCAGGAGTTTGGTATTCCGATCACTGAACACCAGCAGCCAGATCTGAGCGATATTCCGCAGTTTTATCAACAAGGTTCCGGCGATTTCTGGGTGGCCAAAAGTTGCGGAAAAGTGGTGGGTACGCTGGGGCTGAAGGATATCGGTAATGCACAGGCGGCGTTGCGCAAAATGTTTGTCAGTGCGTCCTACCGTGGTCGGGAATTTGGGGTGGCTGCATTGCTGCTGAATACGTTGTTGCAACATGCGCAGTCTGAAAACGTCAGGGACATTTTTCTGGGTACAACCGACAAGTTTCTGGCCGCGCATCGCTTTTACGAAAAAAACGGATTTGAGGAAGTGACAGTACCTGAACTGCCGCAAGCTTTCCCACGGATGGCTGTAGACAGCAAGTTCTATAAGCTAACTTTCTGATTGTAAAAGTTGTCACTAAGCTGTCGTGTAGATGTCAGGTTGCTGACGTGTTGATTGCCGGTCACGTCTTGCATGCTGTTTCTGTGTTCAACATTCACGTAAAGGTAAGAATATGAATCAGAGCAAAATCAGACAACTCAGGATCTCCCGCGCGTGGTCGCAGGAACAGCTGGCAGAACTTTCTTCACTCAGCGTGCGCACCGTTCAGCGTATCGAAAACGGCGAACAGGCGAGCCTTGAAACGCTCGGTGCGATTGCGGCAGCGTTTGATATCAAGGTTTCAGAACTGACAGAAAACGATCCGCAATTTGGGGCGACGCCCGAACAGGCGCTGGACGGTCAAATCGAAAAAGCCAGAAAGCAGGTTGAGGAAGAAAGCGGGTTTTACCGTTCGGTGGTCTTCTGGGCGGTGATCAATATCGGTTTGTTTGCGATTAATCATTACACCTCGCCTGATACCCTCTGGTTCGTCTGGCCGCTGTGTATCTGGGGCGGCATTTTGCTGATCCGCGGACTGGGGATTTTTGTGTTCCGCGGCTCCGTCGAACGCTGGCAAAAAGCGCGTTTACAGAAACTGATCCGCAAGCCGTGATGTGCGGGCGTCATAATTAGGACAGAGTGCTGCCTGCAAATTCAAAGAAGACCGCCCTGACTGAGACATATCAAATTTCCGGCTGAACATGCTGCTATCCTCTGTAGTATTCATGGTTATCAGCTCAACGGACAGAGAATGGATCAGCCCCGGCGGTTTGCATTTACTCTTAAAAGACTGATATTGCTTTTGGCTCTGGTGAGTACGCTCATCATTTTGCTCAGCAGCTATCTGGCTATTTTTCAGGTCGAGAGAAAACTTCTTATCGATTCCTCGCTGCGCGCCAGTCAGTCCTACGCGGCGCGACTGTCCCTGACGGCCGATCTTTTCTTCAATGCTGCGCAAAAACAGCTGGTCTTCAGCGCCGGTTTGCTGGGCGAAGAGTTCGATAATCTTTATGCCGTCGCCGAAGAAGCGGACCGTTTGCAGATCCAGAGCAAGCGCTACAGTTCTGTTCTGGTGGTGGACAAATCCGGCGTGGTTCGCGCGGCGTCGAGAAACTCCGCCAATATGACCGGTCTCAGGCTGGTGTCAGACGCCAACACGCAGGCGCTGACCACGCAAAATCCGGTGATCAGTTCCCCTTTCCGCACCGCACAAAATAATCACATTATTGCCATGTCAGTACCCATCCGTAATACGCGGGGAAAGTATCTCGGCTACCTGGTGGCGGAAATTACCCTGCAACAGGGCGGCATTATTGATTCGCTGATCAACGCCCGGAATTACCGCAAGGACGCGTATATCTACGTGATCGACAACGAAGGCGACGTGCTGTACCGCGCCGCTGACGGCTGGACGGAAAGTACGCCTCAGGGAAACGTGAACAAAGCGCTGCTCGAAGGCCGCGATCAGGGTTTCCTGCACATGAAAAATTTGCAGGGCGAAGATTCTCTGGCCGGGTTCTCCACGATGGAAATCTCAGGCTGGACGGTGCTGGTGCTGCACCCGGCGCGGGCTGACGTCGTGCTGCTGTATCAGGTAATGTTGCAGGTTCTGATTTATACGCTGCCATTTGTCATTCTGGTGTTTATCGTGATCTGGCTGCTGGCGCGCTACATTTCCCGCCCGCTGCGCCAGCTCGCGTCGAAAGCCGACACCATGGATTCACAAGATGTGTCGGCAGAAATTCAGCAGATTAACGCCTGGTATTATGAAGCGTCGAAGCTGAAAAGCGTGATGTTGCAGGGCATCCGCCTGTTACATCAGCGCATTGAGAAGCTCAGTACGCAGGCGCATACCGACCCGATGACCGGCCTGCTGAACCGGCGCGGGTTGTATGAACAGGTGGATAAGTTGCTCGGCGAGGAGTCGCAGATCGGGGTGATCACCCTCGATATCGATCACTTTAAGGTGATCAACGATACGTTCGGGCATGACGTGGGAGACGCAGTGATTACGCAGCTTTCGCGTCTTATTTTGGGAAACTCGCGCGATGACGATTTGCTGTGTCGCATGGGCGGGGAAGAGTTTCTGTTGCTGCTGCCGGGCACCTCGATGACGCGGGCGGTTCAGCTGGCGGAACGGTTGCGGCGTCAGGTCGCCGGGCAGAATTTTGAAGGTGCCGGAAACGTGACGATTTCGCTGGGCGTAACCCATTTTAATCCCGCAAAAGTGAACATCGACAGCGCGCTGAAATCGGCAGACAAGGCTTTGTATCAGGCGAAAAATGACGGGCGGAACCGCGTGGTGAGCCGTTAATGCGTTGAAGGGAGTTATCGTAAGGTTACTGTAAAAAGGCCCGGTTTTTGACCTGGCCTTTTGTATTGCGTATCGCTTAGCGGCTGCCGGGCAGCAACGATTCTGCACATTTGAAGACATCTTCACGGAATTTCCGCGAGGCGTCGTCCAGATCGGCCTGATTGGCGACGTCGGCACGGTTAGCTTCCAGCGCCTGATTGACGGCCACGGTAAAGGCATTTTCCTGACTGGCGTTCAGCACGTTGCCCACGCTGCCAAACAGCAGGCGCATGGCGGAAATCTGCACCAGCAGTTCACGGTTTACGCGTTCAAGCTGGTCTACACGTTTCGTCAGGGTTTCGTCGTTCATGGGTGTCTCCTTATTTAATTGCCGCACACCATAGCAAAAGCACCGGCATGAAAAAACCACCTTGCGGCGGCGATGGGGACGTCTTCCGGTTTAACGCACCATTTGCTGCATCTGGCGGCTCAGTTGCATCAGCTGCGCATTCAGCGGCACCAGTTGCTGCTGGATGGCGTTGTATTTATCCAGCTGTTTCTGGTTGGCAAATTGCAGGCGATTGCCGGTAATGGTGACATTTTTGCCCTGACTTTTGATGAAGTCGGCTTTTGCCACAATCAGGTTGAGCACCTGGGGCAGCAAATCAAAGACTTGTTCGGTGACGGCCGCCGGTTTGCTTATCGTTTTCTCATAGGCCAGGTCGTACACTTTTTTCAGGTCATTCGGCTGCCTGAGCGCCGCGCGCTGCGTGTCGGCCTGCGTTTTGAGCAGCACGATTTTCTCTTTCCAGTTCGCGCTGCTGTCGGCCATTTTTTTCAGGTCGTCGCGTTGATCAAGCAGGTTATTCACACTGTTAACGCCGTTCATTCCGGCAAAAACCGGCACCAGCGAGGAATCCAGCTCGATATTCATCTGATGATGGAAGCCGGTAATGATCGCGTAATCTTTGCTGTAATCCCCAAACTCTTTGGTTTGTGCCTGCGTCAGTTGAGGGACGGCTAAAACCGGCTTGTCCAGAATGCGGGACTGGAGAAAATCCATGAAGGCTTTGCGCTGGGCCGGTTCTTTGTCGCCACATCCGCTGACCACAAAAATCATCAGCAGCAGCATAAAAGGCATCAAAAATGCGCGGCTAAAGTGTGAGTTCTGCATAAATTCCTTGCTCCCTAAGCTCCGTTATCTGGATCCTAACCTTACTGAGAAAGGCTATTTTTTGCTAGATAGTTGCCGATATCTTCGTTAACGTCTTCGGCAAAGCCATTGATTCAGGGAATGTTTAACGTTGAACGTAAAGCGATTTTCAATTAACCGATCTGCCGTGATGCTGGCTGTGATGATCCTCGCCGGATGTACAACGGGAAAGAAAACCGAAGCGCCTGTGCAGAATCCGCGTGACGTCAAAGCCGATATCGTGCGGCTGATGCCGTCTTCCGCACCGGACAGAAAAGGCTGGGCGACGGACATTACCGCCGCTTTCACCGCGCAGGGTATTCCGGCGACGACGGAAAATATCTGTTCGGTGCTGGCGGTGGCGCAGCAGGAATCGAATTTCAATGCTGATGCGCCGGTACCGGGGCTGGGAAAAATCGCGTGGAAAGAAATCGATCGTCGCGCGGATGCGGTTCATGTGCCGAATTTCCTGGTTCACACCGCGCTGCTGATTAAATCTCCGAACGGAAAGTCCTACAGCGAGCGGCTGGATAACGTAAAAACCGAGAAGCAGCTAAGCGCCATTTTTGATGACTTCATCAACATGGTGCCGATGGGGCAGAAGTTGTTCGGGAATCTGAATCCGGTGCATACCGGCGGGCCGATGCAGGTCAGCATCGCGTTTGCCGAAGAACATGCCAAAGGCTACCCGTACAAAATTGACGGCACAATCCGCAATGAAGTGTTCAGCCGTCGCGGCGGCGTCTATTTCGGCGTGAAGCATCTGCTGGGGTATCCGGCCAGTTATTCCCAGCCGCTGTACCGTTTTGCTGATTTTAATGCCGGGTGGTACGCCAGCCGGAACGCGGCTTTCCAGAGCGCGGTGAGCAAGGTGACGGGAATTCCGCTGGCGCTGGACGGTGATCTGATTAACTACGGCACCGATAAACCGGGTGGCACGGAGCTGGCGGTGAGAACGCTGTCGAAGCGGCTGGACATCAGTCATTCCGCCATACGTAAAGCGCTGGAGAAGGGCGAGCAGCCGGAGTTTGAGGAAACCAACTTGTACAAACAGGTTTATGCGCTGGCGGATAAAACCACCGGTAAGCGTCAACCCCGCGAGTTGTTGCCGGGGATTACGCTCGAAAGCCCGAAAATCACCCGCAAGCTGACCACCGCCTGGTTCGCAAAGCGGGTAGACGGACGCCGCGCGGATTGCATGAAACGCGCCTCTGCCGGGTAATTCACTGGGGGAATATTCCTAAAGCCCGCTGATTTTCAGCAGGCTTTAGGTTTTATCATCAGCCTGTAGCCACCGTCAGCGGCGGGTTGCGCGTTATTTCCCAACGAATATAAATTGCGTCAATATAATAGCGATGAAATAAAAGCTTGCTTAATAAATCCCCCTGTGTGTAAATAGCGTCAACGGTTTGTAGTTAAGACCTATTTATGTAAGACATTTTAGTAAAGTAGTTCCTGGTTCAAGTGATATAGCAAATCCTTTCTCCGACGAATTTCCTTCTCTGATGCATCCATAAGTATTTCAAATAAAAACAGACCCCTATTGCCCTATGGCATCATAAAATAAAAACGAAGAAGGTATTTCCTATGTCTACTAAAATGACTGGTTTAGTAAAATGGTTCGACGCTGGTAAAGGTTTCGGTTTCATCAGCCCTGCAGACGGCAGCAAAGACGTGTTTGTTCACTTCTCTGCAATTCAGAGCAATGATTTCAAAACCCTGGACGAAGGTCAGAACGTTGAGTTCACCATCGAACAAGGCCAGAAAGGCCCATCAGCCGGTAACGTTGTCGTTCTGTAATGTCGCCAGATATTGAAAGTAATCACTCTGCAATAGCGAAGATGGGGCAAACCCGGAGCAGCCAGAATAATTAATTCAGTATCGACATGAATAATGACAAAAATAAGCCCTGGCCAACGCCGGGGTTTATTATTTAAAAGCTTCCAGAATTATTTCGGGAGCCACAACAGAAAAGCCGGTTAGCATATTTTATTCATTTAGCCGTTTTTTCTGTTGTGACAAGGCCGTGCTCAGGCCGCGTAATGTTGGAGTGTACGATGAACGCTTACGCCATAATGTGACAGCCGGGAAAGCACCGGCAAATTCCCTTCATCCTTTTGGCTGGCTCTGCGTTGGCTGCCTTCACTCACCCCAGTCACATACTTATTGTATGCCCCAGGGGATTCGTTCCGTTGCCGCCTTGATCCCACCCAAATGATTTCGGGAATTGGCTACGGTGTCTGTGTTTCAAAATCTAAAAACTTCCTGAATAAAAGCCAAAAAAAAGCCCGCACACGGCGGGCAAAATAACAGGGTTCTACAGGGGTATTACACAGGGACTTAACACAGGAACATCACACAACATTTGATGGATTTAAGATAACAAACGCTGTGTATGGTTTTGTCATTGTCCGGTAATGTTACTCCAGTAGATGTAAGCCTTATTTGTCTGCGTAATGACCAATGATCTGATCTATTTTGGCGTCAGCCATCGCAATTCCCTTCTGTATCAAAGACTCAGAGCCGATACTCGCCAGCACAATAACCGCAGCAACAATCATTAATCCTTTCCAGGTCATGATTTTCCCTTCCGTTTGTCACAGTGAATGGCAGCATTATGCGGCGATACGCAAAGTATCGCCACCGGGCAGGGCAAAACAATGAAAAGGCGTTAAGCGCCTAAGTGGCCGACGGTGAAGTAAGTGACCAGGCCGACGATGACCAGCAGCGCAATCGCCGCAGCGGTGTAGAGGATGATGCGTTTGGGGCTGTAAAATGCCATAAAAATATCCTTATTTATCCGTGGTGTTCAACGTTGCTGGATTAGAAAAGTTCCATCATCAGTGCCATCACGTAGCCGATTCCTACAGAACCGCCCGCCATGATTAACCAAAATGCTGTTGCCTTCATTTCACACTCCTTGTGCGTGTTGCGGGACAAATCGCCCGAATGATCGATTTCAGGACGTTATTATAACAAACATATAATCCGTATGGATAATTATCCGTTCTAATTTTAGACACTTTACCGGAGTAAGGGTGGCTTTTGTGATCTTATTTCAGATAGTCGCTGCGGGAAGTCAGTTTGCTGTGTGCGCTGGAGTCCAGTGTGGTGGACGGGCGGGAACCGCTTTCGCTGGCTTTGCGGCTAAGTTCAGAAGCCACTTCCTGTGCGCTGGAAGGGTAAACCACGGCAAAACTGTTCATGGCGGTCATCGCCAGCATAAGACTGAAAAGAGCGAGGGTGGTGCGTTTCATTAACGGGTGTCCGGTCTGTTCACATTTGTTCATAGGATTTTCGTGAATCAGCAACCGGCTTTATATGCTTCACTCATAAGAAACGGGAGCAAATTATGCTCCCGTTCATCATTTATGATGCGTACAGCTGCTGCTTTACACGTGCTGGAGCGTATTATGACCGGCTTCTGATTTATTCGGTAAGCGAATCGTGGCAGAAAGAACCAGTGATACGATCAATAGTGCGGTGATGATGCTAAACGTTACTGCGAAGCCGCCGAACAAAGACGCCACCAGAGAAGCGAAGATGCTGCCGATACCGAAGCCGAGGTAAAGCAGACCGTAGTTTTTGGTCATGTTGTTCAGGCCGAAGAAATCGCTGACCAGTGAAGGATACACGGTGATGGTACCGCCAAAGCTGAAGGCCACACAGGCAACGGAGATGAAGAACATCGTTTCGTTCATGTGGGTGAACAACATCATGCTCATACCGGCCAGGGAAACGATTTGTGCGATGGAGATAACGCGGATACGCTGCATTTTGTCAGACAGAACGCCCAGAACCAGACGGCCGCTCAGGTTAGCAATCGCTATCACGGTCACGGCGTTCGCGGCGGTCAGTGCGTCCAGTTTAACCAAACTCTGGCCGATATCTTTTGCCACACCAATCACGTACAAACCGCTCATGCAGGCTGTCAGGAACATCAGCGCCAGCATCCAGTATTGCGGAGCGCGCACCGCTTCAGCCAGCGTGAAATCACGGCTGTCATTGCTGCTATCGTTCAGGCTGTTTTCTTCGCGGGTCACATCGGCGGTTTGCTGTTTCGGCGCATCTTTCATCATCATCGCACCGACAATCACCATCACCATCGCCACGCCACCCCAAATCATGAAGGTGTTTTGCAGGCCTTCGGTTGCCAGTAAATGCCCGCAAACGAATTTGAATAACAGGCTGCCTAAACCGTAAGCACCGATTGAACAGGCTGAAATCAGGCCTTTACGTTCAGGGAACCATTTTACGCAGTTGGTCAGTGTCAGCAGGTAACCGGCGCCATCTGCCAGGCCGACCAGCACACCGGCGCTGATGTACAACATGATCACGTTGTCAGAATGCGCGGTCAGGAAGAACCCGGCGGCCATCAGTATACCGGCGGCGATAGTCACGGTACGTACACCGAAACGTTCCTGAAGTTTACCGGCGACGGAAGAGGCGAGAGCCAGACACAAGCTCAGGATCCCGAAAGTCAGTGCCACACGGCTGATAGGTTCGCCCAGCTTCTCGGACAACTGGCCGTTGAACAGGCTCCAGGTGTAAACGGAACCCAGAGCAAGCTGAGTAAGAATGGTACCGACCAGTGTCAGCCAGCGGGTACGGTTGGTGTTCTGCATGTCAGATTTGTCACTCATAGCGGGTTCTCCCGAGCGAAGTAGATTCAATTAACTGTCGCTATGATAGTCCTCGTGAATAAACGCAGTTCGTTTGCGGCGTGAGATGCATGAGTTGTGGAATGAAATGCATCTCACGAGGCATGAGTCGCCATTTTGGCGTCAAAAACACCCTGAAATTGGACTTAAAACGTGGCTGCAGCCCTTGCGGGGCGCGGGTTTTAGTTGATCTGGATCACTAATCCTTCAATTAACCTTTTCGTGCATTCTCACAAGTTTTGTTACAAACCTTTCGTTGTATCATTTGGTACATAACGTTGTGCTCACGGTCATTTGGTCGTACCCTTCCGGCACTTCCTCTTTTTACTTTCAGTGCTAATTAAATGACTTCTTCAGCGGAACGGGCGCGCGCGTCACATTTTCAACGTGCCCGTATTCTGACGCCATCGCGGATTTTTATTCTCAGCCTGCTGCTGTTACTGGGCGGAATCATGTATTCACTGACGATTGGCCGATATCCGATTTCATTTGCTGAGCTGATTGGTTTTTTCCATGCAGATGCGTCAGCACCGCGATATGGGCTGTTGCACAACATCATTATCGATTCACGCCTGCCGCGCATTCTGGCCGCGGTGCTGGTCGGTGCCGGTTTGTCCGTTTCCGGCGCGGCTTATCAGGCCGTATTCCGCAATCCTCTGGTGTCGCCCGGTTTACTCGGCGTGCTGAGCGGCTGCGCGTTTGGTGCATCGCTCAGCATTGTGTCCGGGCTGAACGGTTTGTGGATCCCCGCGCTGGCCTGTTTGGCCGGTTTACTGGCGGTCGTACTCGGCGTGGCGATTGCCAGCCTGTTTGCTTCACCGTCCATTCTTATGCTGATTCTGGGCGGCATTATCAGTAGTGCGCTGTTCACCGGATTGCTGTCGATCGTCAAATATGTCGCCGATCCGCAGGATCAGTTGCCAACCATTATTTACTGGATGTTGGGCAGTCTGAGTGCGGTAGACAATCATGCGTTGTGGGTGACAGCCCCGGTGCTGGTTATCGCGATTGCGCTGCTGGCGGGGCTCGGACGGGTGCTGGACGTCATGACGCTCAGCGAAGATGAAGCTTACAGCCTCGGTATTCCGGTTCGTTTTTATCGC
>Ga0153981_1000418_pt1 | contig 11387 bp, 16 predicted proteins | sample TSGA065MetaG_FD_104714 | JGI IMG/M metagenome (GOLD analysis project Ga0153981, IMG submission 104714) | Attine ant fungus gardens microbial communities from Georgia, USA - TSGA065 MetaG | ecosystem: Host-associated > Fungi > Mycelium > Unclassified | place: USA: Georgia, Magnolia Springs State...
TGTGATATCTTAGGAACTACTTCTAGTCTGAGTTGACAAGGAGAACTCAATAGAGTTTCTATTGGATCACTGTATACTACTTATATACATTCTGTATTTACTTCTATTTATAAAGTCCTACACATCTCTTTTGAGTCATTCCCTCTTGTATGTCCACTGATCATTTAATCAAATAAAAAAGAAATATAAATAATAACTTAGCTGTTTTGACTGTATCATGACACTATTCCCCTCTCAAGATTCCTTGTCCTAAGGATTTTTATAGGTCATAGTAGAGGTTACGTATGTCCCCTATATTATTATTATCTTCTTCTGTCTACTCCTTAATATTATAAGATAGTTCCAAGAAAAAAAACTATTTTCTGTATATTTCTTAACCTAATAGATAACATCCAGGAGTATAACACAAGAGGGATATAAATAGCATAAGAAAGCTTATATAAGATATATATAGTTATTAATAAGGGTCATGTGATTGTAGAAGATAAGCACACAGACCAACAAATATTTGTATAAATAGTTATACAATTTAATAGAGATCTTTCTAAACAACTATCTTGGTTGAGCCTAAGTCTTCACAGCCTCGTACTAATATAAGAACTTGATACCTATCATTGACCTTACATCTCACAGCCTTAACATCTCTATTTCTACTTACTCTCTCATTGTTCTTGCTAATAAGCACAGCACTTGAAAGCTTTTTGAAAAGTAAGTCCTAGTTATAAAGAGAACTTCACTATCAGTTAAGAATAGTGGGTAAATGGCTAGAACAAAACTTGTGTCCCTGCCTAAGACCTGACCTCTATATTAAGTAGGCTCATATTTAGTCTTTTGTTATCAGCTCTGTGTTACTGGTCTATTGTGTTGTATAGAGGATAGAAGATTAGAACTTTAGGAGAGAAGTACAAAGCAATTAGAGGGAACAGCAGCTAGGAAGAGACCCCAATGCAATAGATATTGATGGAGAGAGAGAAGAGAACAGAATATGCTATATCTGTGGAAAGTGGGACCATATGGCCAAAAACTGTTAGTAAAGAAAAGAAAGAGTAGTAGAAACACCATAAGAGTCAACAAAAGACAATGGAGAACAATGAGCTTCTAGCTGGTTTTTTCAAATATGTACAGTATATTGCATCCAGAAAAGCTAGGAAATAAAATTTCATGTCAAAGTAACACTAAAGGAGTAAAAGATATATGGCATATACTCTGGCTACTAAGAGAAGTGTAGATAACAGTGGGGTTGGAAAAGCTAGAGAATTATGAAGGGGTAGCAGTAAAAGCACTACTGGATAGTGGAGCAATAGATCTATTTATAGACACAAAGTTTGCAAAAGAAAAGGGATTTAAGCTAGAAAGACTAAAAAAATCCTCTGCTAATATGAAATGTAAATGGAACTGTAAATGTGGGAGGGGTAATTACTCATCAGATAGAGTACAATATGTTCTTTAAGAGGCATGTTGAGAGGGTATGAATGGATATGTGTAATTAAGAAAAGACAAAGGTAATATTGGAGATGCTATGGCTAGCTGTTCATAACCTAGAGATCGACTGGGAGAAAGGAGAGGTAAAAATAACGTGGTGTCTACCAATATGTAGAAGCAAGAAGCAAAAAACACAGGAGAAAAGACAGGTAAGAAAAACAGAAGAAGGAAAAACAATAGAGAAATTAGTACTGAGAAGGTTCTGGAAGTAGAAAAAGGTATTTGAAAAGAAAGAGTCAGAAAGAATGCTTACTAGAAAGCCATGGGACTATTGTTACCGATAGACAGTGAATGTCCTTAGTGATCATCCTAGGTGGATGTTTAAGAAGAACTCAATAGAGTTCTTCATTAGATTGGACTACTACTTATACTACTTTACAGTGGCTGTGCTACTATTAGCTCATGATCACATGTCCTTCCAGAATGTTCTATGATCACCTGACCTTATTATGTAATCTGATTACCTAAGTTTCCATACTGTTTATATCTTGACTCCATTGTATAATTTGAGGTTTTAGATCAAGTGTTCAACTACACAGGAAACTATTTCCATTTTGGGACTCTCATAACAACCATATGATAGAATTAAAGGAGGGATTTGTGCCAAGAAAGGAGAAAGTGTATTCACTGTCATGAGAAAAAAGAAAGGAGGTATAGACATTTATGGAGAATCAACTATAAAAGGGATATATTTAACTGTCAAAATCACTATAGACCTCACTAGTTCATTTTGTAGCAAAGAAGAATGAAAAGAGAAGAATAGTATAAGACTATTGTCATATAAATCAGTGGACAGTAAAGAATAGATATCTCTTACCCCTAATTGCAGATATCCTGGATAAAGTAAAAAAGAAAAAGGTATTTACAAAACTTGACTTTAGATGGGGATATAATAATGTGAGGATCAAGGAAGGAAATGAATGGAAGATAGTGTTCACAATGTATATTGGAGCATATAAACTAATAGTTATATATTTTGGACTGACAAATTCCCCAGCCACCTTTCAAACTATGATAAATGATCTATTCTGAGATATAATCAATCAAGAAAATACAATGATATTCATTGATAATATAATAGTGGCTACAGATACCAAAGAAGGGCATAATGAGCTAGTAAAGGAGGTATTGAAAAGATTGGAAGAAAACAACCTATTTGTCAAACCAGAAAAGTATTGGTAGAAAGTAAAAGAAAATTTCTAGGCATGGTGATTAGTCCCCAGGAAGTTGAAATACAAAAAGAAAAGGTAGATAAAGTACTAAGTTGGCCAGCACCAAAAAATATAAAAGAAGTGCAAAAGTTTCTGGGACTCGCCAACTACTATAGGCAGTTTATCAAAGACTTTGCTAGGATTATAGCTCTATTGCACCAATTGGTTAGAAAGGAAGAAAAGTGGAAATGGGAAAAAAAACAAGTAGAAGCATTCAAAAGGTTGAAAAAGGTATTTACAACTGAGCTAGTCCTGGCTATTCTGGACTTAGATAAGGAAATGAGAGTAAAGACCAACACTTCAGATTATACAATAGAAAAAGTACTGTTAGTCAAATATGAAAACGAAAAATGAAGACTAGTTGCCTTTATTTCCAAATCATTGAATATGATAGAGCACAACTATGAAATTCATGACAAGAAAATGTTAGCAGTAATTTGATGCTTAGAGGTATGGAAACATTACTTGGAGGGAGCAAAAATAAAGTTTGAAATCTAGATGGACCATAAAAACCTCCAGTACTTTATGACTAGCCAAAAGCTAAATCAGAGACAAGCTAGATAGACATTGTACCTATCACAATTTGACTTTACTCTAAAGCATGTTCCAGGCAAAAGTATAGGAAAGGCAAATGGATTAAGTTAGAGACCAGATTGGCAGAAAGGAGTAGAGAACAATAATGAAAACCAAACATTGATAAAGCTAGGGTAAATAAAACAAACAGAGACATTGGTAAAAGAAAATAATCTAAGGGAAAAGATCAAGAAAGTGCAAGAGAAAGATAAAAAAAATAGTAAAAGTGGTAGAGGAACTAAAGAAGGCAGGAATGAAAATGCTAAGAGATAAGGAATGAACAGTAAAAGAGGGGTTAATCATAAAGAAAAGATAAGTATATGTTCTAGAAGAAGAGCTAAGAGAAGAGGTAATATGTTTGTATTATGATATGCTAGTGGGAAGACATAAGAGAAAATGGAAGACAATAGAGTTGATGACAAGAAACTATTGGTGGCTAGGAGTAACAAAAGAAGTAGGAAGATATATAGAGAGATATAATGTTTGTCAACAATACAAAAACAGAAGTAAAGCACCAGCAGAAAAACTGATACCTAATGTAATTCTGGAGAAACCATGGAGTTATATTTCTGCAGACTTCATTACCAAGCTACCTTTAGCACAAGGCTACAATATGATCTTAGTAGGTTGTGATCAGTTCAGTAAAATAGCTTATTTTATAGCAACTATAGAAAAAACATTGGCAAAGGGACTTGCTAGACTATTTAGAGATCATGTCTAAAAGTTGCATAGACTTCTAGAAAACATCATATTAGACAAAGGAGTATAGTTTGTAGCAGGGATGATGAAAGAACTGAATAAGTTATTGGAAATCCAGATGAAGCTGTTAACAGTCTATCATCCTCAAACAGATGGATAGATGAAGAGGGTGAATTAGGAACTAGAACAGTACCTGAGAGTCTTTATTAATCATAGACAAAAGTAGTGGCTAGAATGACTGGGGACTACTAAATTCACATATAACAACAAGATTCATTCAGCAATAAAAATCTCTCCATTTAAAGCAAACTACAGTCAGTGTTAATGCTGAGTTGTGAAGACTTAAGGTTTACCTAAGATAGATGTTCAGGAAGAACTCAATAAAGTCCTTTATTAGATTATGCTGCTACTTATACAAAGGTCTGTTGGTCTGTATATCTATCTCCCACAATCACATGATCCTGACTAATAACTGTACATATCTTACATAAGTCTTCCTATGCTATTTATATCCCTCTAGCATTGTAGTCCTAGATATTATTTACTAAGTTGAAGAACACATAGAAAATAGTTTCTTTTCTAGGAACCATCTTATAATAGTCAGAACCCAAGAATAGGATTTGAAAAGAGAAGAAAGGGAAAGTTTGTAGAAAAAATAAAGAAAATCCAGGAAGAGATAAAGAGATATATAGATAGAAAGTGAGAGAAAGTAAAGAAATACAAAATCAGAGACTTAGTACTATTAAGTACAAAGGATCTTAAATGGCAGATAGTGGGAAGGAGATTAGAGAAGTTAACAGAATGGTTTGTGGAACCTTACAGGATCAAGAGAATTATCTTGACCAATGCTATAGAATTAGAACTACCTAGTTCTGTTAAGATATATCCTGTAGTTAACATAAGTTGAGTACAGTTGTACAGGCCTCAGGTAGAAGAACAGAGAAAAACCCTACCAAAACTGGTTGTTATTAAAGGAGAAGAGAAATTTGAGATAGAAAAAATACAATACTAAATAAAAGAATAGTCAAGAGAAAGAAAAAGTTTCTGGTATGATAGAAGAGGTATATAATGGAAGAAAATACTTGGAAAAGTAGAGAAAACTTAAAAAATGCAAGGAAGTTAGTTGAAGAGTTTGAGAGGGAGTATAGAGAAGAGGCTAAAGAAATACAGGGACAGAAAAAAAAAAAGGATGAAAAGGTATTCTCAAGAGAACTACCAGAGAGGTTTATAGCTAAAATACTGTGGAGATGGTCAAACAAGAAATACAAGAGACAAAGGAAGAAAAGATGGAAAGAGAACTAGAGACAATAGAAAAATTCCCTAGGACAAGGAAACTTGAAGGAAAACTATATTATGAGATAGTTTCAAGAAAGAAAACTATTTCCTGCATATTTCTCAATCTAGTAAATAACATCCAGAAGTATGATAAAAGAGGGATATAAATAGCATAGGAAAGCTTATATAAGATATATGTAGTTATTAGTAAGAATCATATGATTGCAGAAGATAAGCACACAGACCAATAAATATTTGTATAAGTAGTTGTACAATCTAATAGAGAACTCTATCAAGTTCTTCCTGAATAACCACTTTGGTTGAGTCTAAGTCTTCATAACCTCACACTAACACTTGAGCCCCAAACCTTCTTGCCCAATTTCTTCTTTCTTCTCTTTTATTGTTTCTATTGTTCTTTATTCTCTTGCTTTTTCTCCTTTCCATTATTGTTATGAGAGCCCCAAACAGGAAAAGGTTTCCCACACATTTGAACACTTAATCCAAAACCTCAAAGCATACAGTGGAGTAAGGATATAAATAGTATAGGGACTTAGCAAGTCAAATCATGTGACAAGGTCAGGTGATTATAGAACATTCTGGAAAGAACATGTGATTGCAGGACTCTAGGGTACAGCCACTGTAATAGTAGTATAAGTAGAGCTACAATCCAATGAAGAACTCCATCAAGTTCTTCTTGAACATCCCTCTAGGGTGATCACTAAGGACATTCACTGTCTATCGATAACATAAGAACTCAATACCCAATGGTGATCTTGCATCTCATGGCCTCACCACTGCTTACTCTCTTACCTTTTTCACTAGGGGGCACAGCGCTCACAAGCATTTTGGATAGCAGGCCCTAGCTGTAAAGAGGACTTCTCAGTCAGTTAGGGACTGAGGGAGGAGACTTGGTACTAAGTCTAGGTACCTTGTTCAAGTCCTGACCTTGCAATTGGATGTTGTTTGTTACTTTCTTCCTTGTATAAACTCTATGCTGCACTCTATTGTAAGTAGTATACACAGGAGATTAGTGGTCATTCTTTAGAAAGCTGCTTAGTTTAGGGGTCCTCTTTTTAGAGGCAATTGTATACCAAATTTGACTAGGGCAGTAGTCAGTAAGGCAATAGAAGTCCAGACAGGTGAAGATTTGGTGCTCTGTTGGACATAAAAGCTTGACTAGTAATACTGGATCCAGAGTCATCAGAATACAAATTATCGACCCCATCACCATCACCATCACCACCACCACTCTATAACATGTCTTGACAACAGCAATAGAGGGAAACCTCCTTAGCATCTACCCCTCGTCAAACCAGAGAGGAGCAACTCCTTGCCATGATCGCAACCCTGTAGCAGCAGGTTAACACCATGCTCCTTCAACAGCAAGGAAGCAGAGTAGAGGTCGCAAGGCCTCAAGTCTTTAGTGGGAAGATGGAGGAGGTGAGTGCGTTTGTAAACATAGCTTGACTATATATCAGAATGAAAATAACAGAAGAGGTGGCGGCAACCCAGGTGGCATAGGTATTATTATACATACAAGGAGGAATAGCAGAGATATGGAAGAACAACCTGTTGGATGAGTTGGCGAAGGGGGAGTCGGAAGTAGAATTGGCAGAGCAGCTCTTTGCTAAAATAAGAAACAACTTTGGGGAGATATCAGAAGAGGAGAGAAAGATAGAGCAACTGAGAACAATTGAACAAGGAGGAAGAACCTATGATGAATATGTGCAGGAATTCAAAAAGGTTGCCAGAGGAAGTGGCTATGAGGGTAAGACCTTTCATTGAAGAATTTAAACAAGAACTAAACAGGGCCATCAGGAGGAAGTTAGCTGAAGCAGAGGAACTGCCAACTACCATTGGAGAGTGGCAAGAAAGGGTGGTGAGACTAGACAGAAACCAGAGATAGAGTAGGGCAGAGGAGAGAGTATTGGGGAGGAATACGGTGTGCCCAGGGGGAAATGCGCAGCCAAGAGGGAGAGGATCATATAGGGGAAGAGAGGAACAAATAACATGGAGAATGGAAGGAGGATACAGAGGAGGAGGAGGAGGAAATATACTTAATAGAGGAGGAGATCAAATGGGTCCAAGGAGAGATCCAAATACAATGGATATAGATAGAGGAAATGAAGGAGACAGGACATGCTATGTGTGTGGAAAGTGGGGCCACATGGCCAGGAACTGCTAGAAAAGGCATAAGGAAAGGATAGTAGAAATGCCGTAGGAGTTGGCAAAAGAAAATGGAGGACAGTGAGCTCTCGACTGGCCTTCAACAATATATACAGTGTATTGCACCCAGAAAAATTGGGCAATAAATTAAATTACATTAATACAACTGAGAGAGTAAGAGATATATGGTGTACACTATAGCCATTAAGAGAGGTCTGGTTGAAAGTGGGGTTAGAAAAGTTGGAAAATCATGAAGGGATAGCAGTAAAGGTACTATTGGATAGTGGGGTGACAGGTCTGTTCATGAACGCGACCTTTGCAAAGAAAAAGGGATTTAAAATGGAAAAGTTAAAAAAACCCCTCTTAGTCCAGAATGTGGATAGAACAATAAATGTGGGAGGAGCTATAGCGCACCAGGTTGAGTGCAATATGTTCTTCAAAGGACATATAGAAAGGACAAGGATAGACATGTGTAGCTTGGAAAAAATGGAGCTGATACTGGATATGCCGTGGCTAGCAGCCCATAATCCAGAAATAGACTGGGAGAAAGGGGAAGTAAAAATGACACGTTGTCCACCAATATGTAGGAGAAGAAAACAAGAAAGGGGGGAAGAGGAAGCAAGAAAGATGAAAAAGGATGAGGACAAAGAAACATTAAGAAGACTGGTGCCCAGACAATTTTGGAAGTGGAGAAAAGTATTCAAAAAGAGAGAGTCGGAGAGGATGCCAGTATAGAAAACCTGGGATCATGCTATAGAATTAAAGGAGGGGTTTACACCAAAGAAAGGGAAGGTATACTTATTATCAAAAGAAAAAAGAGAGGAGGTACAGATATTTGTGGAAGACCAGTTGAGGAAAGGATATATCCAATCCTCCAAATCACCTCAAATGTCACCAGTACACTTTGTGGCGAAAAAGAATGGTATATGGAGGATGGTACAAGATTATCGGTACATAAACTAGTAGACAATAAAAAATAGGTACCCTTTACCTCTCATTGCAGACATATTAGATGGAGTAGGAAAGAGGAAGGTATTTACGAAGTTGGACTTAAGATGGGGATATAATAATGTCAGAATCAAGGAAAGGAATGAATGGAAGACAGCATTCATGACATATATTAGAGCGTATAAGCCCACAGTCATGTATTTTGGGTTAACAAACTCCCCTGCTACCTTCCAAGCAATGATAAACAACCTGTTCAGGGACCTCATAAACCAAGGGGACATGGTGACCTTCATCAACGACATTTTAGTGGCCACAGATATAGAGGAGGGTTATGACGAACTAGTAGAGGAAGTGCTAAGGAGATTGGAGAAGAATGATCTGTTTGTGAAGCTGGAGAAATGCAAATGGAAAGTGAGAGAGGTAGAGTTCCTGGGAGTAGTGACCGGTCCAAAGAAAGTGGAGATGCAGAAGGAGAAGGTAGAAGGAGTCCTGAGCTGGCCAGCACCTAGAAACGTCAAGAAAGTACAAAAGTTCCTAGGCCTCGCCAATTACTACAGGAGATTCATAAAGAACTTTGCTAGGATAGCAGCACTGCTACATATGCTAGTCAGAAAGGAGCAAAAGTAGAAGTAGGAGAAGGAGCAGGAAGAGATGTTCAAGAAACTTAAGGCAGTATTCACCACAGAACCTATTCTGGCCATCCCAGATATCGATAGGGAAATAAGAGTAGAAGTAGATGCCTCAGACTATGCAGCAGAGGGAGTGCTGTCGATAAAGTACGAAGATGGAAAGTAGAGGCCAGTAGCCTTCATCTCTAAATCATTAAATGCTATGGAGCGAAACTACAAAATTCATGATAAGGAGATGCTGGCAGTTATAAGATGCCTAGAAGCATGGAGGCATTACTTGGAAGGAGCAAAACTCAAATTTGAAATCTAGACAGACCATAAGAACCTCCAGTATTCTATGACAAGTCAAAAATTAAACTATAGACAAGCAAGATAGACCCTATACCTATCGTGATTTAATTTTATATTAAAGTACATTCCAGGAAAGAGTATGGGAAAGGCGGATGGATTAAGCAGAAGACCAGACTGGTAGGAGGGAGTAGAAAGAGATAACAAAGACCAGAAACTGATAAAGCCGGAGTGGATTAGGGGGGCAGAAATGATGATACAGGAGGAAAACCTAAGAGAAAGAATCAAAAGAGTACAGGAAGGGGATGAGAAGATAGTAAAAGCAATGGAAGAGTTAAAAAGGGCAGGGATAAAGGTACTGAAAGATGAAGAGTAGGAAGTAGAGAACAGAATAGTATTAAAGGAAGAAAGAATATACATACCAGAAGGGGACCTCAGAAGGGAGATAATCCAACTACACCACAACACTCCAATAGGAGGATATGGGAGAAGATGGAAGATAGTAGAGTTGGTGGCCAGGAATTACTGGTGGCCAAGAGTAACGAAAGAAGTAGGGAGATATGTAGATAAATGTGATACGTGCCAGAGATACAAAAACTGGAGCGAGGCACCAGCAGGAAAGCTGATGCCCAATGCAATCCCAGAAAAACCATGGAGTCATATATTGGCAGATTTTATTACCAAACTGCCATTGGCCCAAGGATACGATGCCATTCTAGTAGTATGTGACTGTTTTAGCAAAATGGCACACTTCATAGCAACAACAGAAAGGATATCAGCAAAGGGACTCACAAAGCTGTTCCAAGATCATGTATGGAAGTTGTATGGGCTCTCAGAAAGTGTTATATCAGATAGAGAAGTACAATTTGTAGCAGGAATGATGAGGGAATTAAATAACTTGCTGGGAATCCAGATGAAACTCTCGATGGCTTATCACCCTCAAATGGATGGCCAAATAGAGAGGATAAATCAGGAGTTAGAACAGTACCTGAGGGTCTTTATTGATCATAGACAAGAGCAGTGGCCAGATTGGTTAGGAACGGCGGAATTTGCATACAATAACAAAATTCATGCAGCAACAAAAACCTTGCTGTTCAAGATAAACTATGGCCAAGATCCAAGGATGGAATTCAAGAGAAGAAAGAAAGAAAAGTACAAAACAGTGGGAAAATTCATAGAAAAGATGAAGAAAATCCAGGAGGAAGCAAAAGCAGTGTTAGGGAAAGCATAGGAGGAGATGAAGAAATTTGCAAACAGAAGGAGAAGAGAGGAAAAAGAATACAGTATAGGGGACTTAGTACTGCTAAGTACAAAGGACTTGAAATGGCAGATGAAAGAAAGAAGATTGGAGAAACTGACCAAACTGTCACAGTTGTACTATGGACCAGTAGTCACATACTGTATGGTTTACTACTATACCAAAAGAGCAACATTAGCAAGGCTACTTGCTAATGAGGGTCCAGCTATTTATGTAGTTCTTTGAACAGGTATTTTGTTATACCTCCATATCACTATTTAGTAATCACTTTTTTGTAACACTAGCTTGTCTTCTATTCAACTTCTGTACTTTCATAAAATATTCAAGATTCTTGTGATCTGTCCAAATCTCAAACTTTATCATAGTTCTTTCTAGGAAGTGTCTCTATGCCTCCAAACACCTGACTATGGCTAATATCTCTTTATTATGTATCTTATAGTTCTTTTCAGTGTCATTTAGAGATTTTGAGATAAAAGCCACTAGTCTTCACAAGTTATCTAAGCACTTTATTGAAAGCATTCCTCTAGTTACATAATTTGAGACATCTGCTTCTACTCTAAATACTTTGTTTAAATCTGGGGCTACCAATACTGGTCTTGTTATGAAGATCTTTTTGAGCTTGTCAAATTCTTATTGTTGTTTGCTTTCCCATTTCTACTTTACATTTTTTCTTGTTAGTCCATTTATTAGTCTTGCTACTCAAGTAAAGTTCTTAATAAATCTCCTGTAGTAATTTGCAAGACCTAAAAATTTCCTAACATCTTTTATATTCTTTGGTTCTAGCCAACTTAGTGTTATAAGAGCCCCAAACAGGAAAAGGTTTCCCACACATTTGAACATTTAATCCAAAACCCCAAA